>Ga0081539_10000222_pt1 | contig 133128 bp, 114 predicted proteins | sample TabmetS4T2R2_FD_71023 | JGI IMG/M metagenome (GOLD analysis project Ga0081539, IMG submission 71023) | Tabebuia heterophylla rhizosphere microbial communities from the University of Puerto Rico - S4T2R2 | ecosystem: Host-associated > Plants > Roots > Rhizosphere ... | reverse complement strand
GGCGCATGCTACGACCTGAAGACCACCTGGTAAGCCGTGTGCGGGAAATCCGCACGCACGGTTTGAACGGGGGTCTTGCTAACAGCCGGTCGCTGACTGGCACAAGTAGGATCTACCAATGACCGGGCTGAGCCAGACGTTGTATTCCTTGCCGTCCGCACCCACGCCCACCCTGATGGAGGCGCTCTGCGCCGGGGCTCCGTCGCGGCAGGTGCAGTGGGCGATTCGCGCGGGGGGCGTGTTGTTCATGACGGCGCTGACCGCGGCGGCGGCGCAGGTGAGCTTCAGCATACCGTTCACGCAGGTGCCGTTCACCCTGCAGCCGATGGTTGTCCTGATGGCGGGTCTCGCGCTCGGTCCTCGGCTCGGGTTGCTCAGCCAGCTGTTGTACCTCGCCGCGGGCGTCCTCGGTGCGCCAGTGTTTGCCGTGTCGCCGACGCTGCCGATGGGCGCGGTGCGCCTGCTTGGTCCAACGGGCGGATACCTGATGGCGTATCCGTTCGCGGCGCTTGTTGCTGGTTATCTCGCCGAACGCGGATTCGATCGCCATCACGCCACATCGGTGCTCGCGATGCTCGCGGGACTGATCGTCATCTACGCGTGCGGCGTGTTGTGGCTCGGGCTGTTCGTGTCGACGGCCACGTCTGGTCCGATCGGAATCAGCTCCGCCCTCGCGACCGGCTTCTACCCGTTCGTGGTCGCCGACATTCTCAAGGTGTTGCTCGCCGCCGCGATCATGCCTGCGCTCTGGCGGGTGATCCGATAGTCGTTCGAATCGTTCGACGTTCGGATCGTTCGACGTTCGGAACGTTCGGGTCGTTCTGTTGCTCGAACGTCTCGAACGTCTCGAACGCCTCGAACGATCCGAACGACTAGTTCCCTAGGACGAGTAAATACTGAAACGGGAGATTCTGCCGTCCGAGAATGCGCAGGCCGGCGGTCTGCGCGTCCGCTTCGACGACCCTTGCGTCGACGCGCACGCCTTCGTCCGCCGCCGGTCCTGGGCCGCCGCGCCCTGGCTTGTAGTTGACGATCCCGATGCGGCCGTTCGCCTTGATTGCCTTTCGCAGGTTGCGCAGGAAGGTCACGCGATCGTCGACTTCAGGGTAGACGTCGACGACGAGCACGGCGTCGAGGCGAGCCTCGGGAAGATTCGGATCGGTGCCGGTGCCGAGCCGCGTCTCGACGTTGCGCAAGCCTTCGCGCGCAACTCGGCGTCGCGTGGCTTCGAGCATCTCGCGCTGGACGTCCTCGGCATACACCAGCCCGCGCGGGCCAACACGATTGGCAAGGCGGATGGTGAACCATCCGGCGCCTGGCCCGATGTCCGCGACCGTCGACCCATCGGCAATGCCGAGCGCGTCCATGATCTGCTCGGGCTTCTGCCACGCGGCACGGTCAGGGATTTCAAGGAGGCCGAGATCCTGAGGCGGGAACAGTCGTCCGTGTCGTTGCGTCTCCTGGCGCGCGTCGGTATCGCTGCTCGAAAGAGCGACCACGAGAAGCGCGGCGACGGCGAGGGTTCTCACGAGCGCGGGACTCCCTCGCCGGCGATGCCGGGACGGGTCATCTTTTCAGCCGACAGCACCTCGTCGAGCTCGTGCGCTTTCATCAGGCCGCGGTCGAGCACGAGCTCGCGAATACTGCGCCCGGTCTTCACGGCTTCCTTGGCGATCTCCGCGGTCTTCGCGTAGCCGATGTACGGACTCAGCGCCGTCGCCACCGCCGTGCTGCGATCGAGCAGCTCGCGACCCCTCGCTTCGTCAGCCTCGATCCCGTCGACACAGCGCGTGCGCAGCGCGATCATCGCTTCGCGCAGAATCGTCGACGCGTGGAGCGCGTTCCAGGCGATCACCGGCATCATCACGTTCAATTCGAGCTGACCGGCTTCCGCGGCCATGCACACCGTCGTGTCGCACCCGATCACCTGGAAGCAGACCTGATTCACCATCTCGGGGACCGACGGGTTCACCTTGCCCGGCATGATCGATGAACCGGGCTGCACGGCCGGCAGCGCGATCTCGCTGAGACCCGCGCGCGGTCCCATGCTCAGAAGCCGCAGATCAGCGGCGACTTTGCTGAGTTCGACCGCCAGGCGCCGCATCGCACTCGAGTAGGCGAGCACGTCGCCCATGCTCTGCGTGACGCGAAAGCGATTGGCCGCTGGGACCAGGTTGATGCCGGTGTAGTCGGTCAGATTCGCGACCGCGGTCGCCGTGTAGTCGTCGCCCGCGTTCAAACCGGTGCCGACGGCTGTCGCGCCGAGATTGAGCTCTTTGAGCTGTTCACCCGCATGTTCGATGTCCTCAGCGCCGCGCTCGATGCACGCGGCGTAACCACCGAACTCCTGGCCGAGCGTCATCGGCACCGCGTCCTGCAGATGCGTGCGGCCGACCTTGAGGATGTGTTCGAACTGTTCCGACTTGCGCTGAAGCGCCGCGGCGAGCGAGCGCGCCGCCTCGACGAGCCGCCCCGTCCCAAGCAGCAGCGCCAGACGGCTGGCCGTGGGGAACACGTCGTTGGTCGACTGTCCCATGTTCACGTGGTCGTTCGGGTGAACCAGAAGATATTCGCCGCGTGCTCCGCCGAGCAGTTCAGCGGCACGATTGGCGAGCACTTCGTTCGTGTTCATGTTGTGCGACGTACCCGCACCGGCCTGATACACGTCCACGACGAACTGGTCGCGCAGCGCCCCTCCGAGCACTTCGTCCGCCGCGCGAACGATCGCTTCGCCGATCGTAGGATCGAGCCGCTTCAGTGCGACGTTGGCTTGGGCTGCCGCTTTCTTGATGAGGACGGTCGCGGTGACGAGATCCGGCGACGCGTGAAGACCGCTGATAGGAAAATTCTCGACCGCACGGGCGGTCTGGATGCCGTAATACGCATCGGCGGGAACGCCCTTTTCGCCGAGCGGGTCGCGCTCAATGCGTGTAGTCATGGCTAGTTGGTCGAACCACCATCAACCATCCACCATCCACCATCCACCATCCACGATCTTATACTGACGGGATGCTTCCAGGTTTTTTCGACAGCGTCGTCTCGCTCATCGTCCGAACGTCGACTGACCTCCCGCCCGACGTGCGATCCGCCATGAAGGCCGCCGCATCGCATGAGGTGCCCGGCACGCAGTCAGCCCAGGCGCTGGCGATCATCGCGCAGAACGTCGACCTCGCCGTCGACGACGAGGGCGCCATCTGCCAGGACACCGGCATGCCGACCTTCGAAGTGAAGACGCCGGTCGGTGCGAATCAGATCATGATGCGGAAACAGATTCGCGAGGCGATTGCCGAAGCCACGCGACGCGGGAAGCTTCGGCCGAATTCAGTCGACTCGATCACGGGTGAGAACTCCGGCGACAACGTCGGTCCCGGCACGCCGGTCATCCACTTCGATCAGTGGGAGAACGACGACGAGATCGAGATCAAGCTCATTCTCAAGGGTGGCGGCTGCGAGAATATGAACGCGCAGTACTCGCTGCCAGCCGAGTTGCCCAATCTCGGTCGCGCGGATCGGTCTCTTGCCGGTGTCCGCAAGTGCATTCTGCACGCGGTATGGAACGCGCAAGGCAAGGGCTGCGCGCCTGGCGCGATCGGTGTCTGCATTGGCGGCGATCGCACGTCTGGTTATCAGGCGGCGAAAGAGCAGTTGTTCCGAACACTCGACGATGTAAATGGCGACCCGCGCCTCGCGGAGCTCGAGGCGTCGATCATGGGCGAGGTCAACAAGCTTGGCATCGGCACGATGGGATTCGGCGGACGCGTGTCGCTCATCGGCTGCAAGATCACCGCGCAGAATCGCCTGCCCGCGAGCTTCTTCGTCTCCGTCGCCTACAACTGCTGGGCCTTCCGTCGTCTTGGTGTCGTGCTCGATGCCCGGACCGGCGCAATCAAGCACTGGGTCTATCGAGACGAAGCGATCCCGGTCGTCGCCATGGCCGATCAGAACGGCTTCCAGCGTACGGGGCGCGAGGTGGTGCTGCGCACGCCGCTCACCGAGGAGCAGATGCGATCGCTGAAGGTCGGCGATGTCGTGCTGGTCTCCGGCCGCGCGTACACCGGTCGCGACGCCGTGCACCATCATCTGATGTCGCATGAACCACCCGTCGATCTCCGCGGCGCGGTCCTCTATCACTGCGGACCGGTCGTGAAAAAGGTCGGCGAAGAGTGGACGGTGACGGCGGCGGGCCCGACGACGAGCATTCGCGAAGAGCCGTATCAGGCCGACGTGATCACGCGCTATGGCGTACGCGCCGTGGTGGGCAAGGGCGGGATGGGTGCGAAAACGCTGGCCGCGTTGAAGGATGCGGGCGCTGTTTATCTGAATGCGATTGGCGGCGCGGCTCAGTTTTACGCGCGCACCATCAAGAAGGTGGACGGCGTCTCACTGTTGGAGTTTGGGACGCCGGAAGCGATGTGGCACCTCAGCATCGAGGACTTCCCGGCGATCGTGACAATGGACGCGCATGGCAACAGCCTTCACAAGGACCTCGAGCAGGCCTCGGCGCAGGAACTCGCGGCTATCGGCGCATGAGGTATTAAGCCTTTTCTCTGGAATAATTTGCGGCCATCCGATGGTCGCGGCTGCGCTTGTAGGCACAGCCCCGCGGAGCTTATAATCGAAGCGACTTACGAGGAGTCCAGCAGATGATCAACGTGTCCCCCACGGCAGCATCGAAAATCAACGAGCTGCTCGCGGAAGAGAATAAATCCGGCAGCGGCCTGCGTGTGTTCGTGCAGGGTGGTGGCTGCTCGGGCTTCCAGTACGGCCTGATGATCGAGGAAGGCGGCGGAGCCGGCGATCAGGTGTTCGAATCGAACGGCGTACGTCTGTTCGTCGATCCCGTCAGCATCAGCTATCTGAAGGGAGCCGAGGTCGACTTCGTCGATACGGTCACCGGCGGCGGCTTCACGATCAAGAACCCGAACGCCAGTTCCACCTGCGGCTGCGGCCAGTCCTTCAGCATGTAACACGGTCGACGTGCATTGACTGCTTCCGCGCTTCCCGATCTCACGAAGCTCAAACCCGAGGGCGGAAAGCGCTCGTCGAAGCGGGAGCAGATCGTCAATGTGTTCCTGCGGCAGGAAGGGCATCTCAGCGCGGACGATCTCGTCGATCTGATCCGGCGCGAAGACAAGCGAATCAGCCGCGCGACCGTGTATCGGACGCTGCAGTGGATGGTGGACGCGGGCATCGCCCGCAAAGTGGATTTTGGCGAAGGACGGTTCCGCTTCGAGCCGTCTTATCGGCAGCCGCGCCACTTTCATCTGATCTGCAAGAGCTGTCACCGCTCCTTCGAATTCCTCAGTTCCGACATCGAATCCTCCGTCGAGGAAGTGGCCGCCGCGCGCGGCTTCTCCGCGTCGCAGAGCGTCGTGCAGATCTATGGCACCTGCGAATCGTGCCGGACGGGACGCGCCGCCAACATGACGATCGAGGGGCACACCGATCTCGTGTTCGCGCGCGATGCGCTACGAATCGCGATCGCGACGGAGCGCAGCGGTCTCGAGTTCTACACGCGCGCGGCCAAGGTCACGCGCGACGTCCGCGGGCGCAAGATCTTTCAGGATCTCGCGATGGAAGAGCGCGAGCATCTCGGCAAGCTGGAACAGCGATACAGCGATCTCCTGAAACGCGACCCGCAACTGGAAGCGCGGCCGACGTTCCTCTTCTTCAAGGGCGCCGCCAATGGCCTGTTCGCCGAGGGCGCCGAGCGACTGCTGCGCGGCGTCAACGATCAGCAGGCGCTGATGATCGGCATTCGCTGCGAGCGCGGCTCGCATCGATTCTTCAAGAAGTACGGCGAGCGCTTCGAAGACTCGGAAGGCAAGCAGATTTTTCTGGAGTTCGCCAACGAGGAGCGCGATCACCTCGATCTGCTGCTGCGCGAATACCGCGCGCTCGTGAAACGTCAGGGGCGTCCGCCCCGGCCCGCACGCACTGCCGCCGCCACCCGCGTCAGCGCGAGATGAGCTCGCGGACCTCGAGTCCGCGCCACCTGTGATCGATCTCCATCTCCACACGACAGCGTCCGACGGTCGACGTACGCCTCGCGAGCTCGTCGATCTCGCGGCCGCGGTCGGTCTGACCGTCATGGCCGTGACCGATCACGACACCACCGCCGCCGTGATCGAGGTGCGTGAGTCGGCGGCCGCGCGCGGCATCGAGGCGATCTCCGGCATCGAGATCACCGCGATGCACGCGGGCGTCGACGTGCACATGCTTGGATATTTCTTCGATCCGGATGACCGGCCGCTGGCGTCGTTTCTGGCGGCGCAGCGGGCCACACGCGTGCGTCGCGTGAAGCAGATTGCGGAGCGTCTCGCCGAACTCGCGATGCCGATCGACGTCGATCGCATTCTGATCGAGGCGCGCCAGTATCCCAGTCGATCCGTCGGTCGGCCGCAGGTAGCGCGCGCGATGGTCGCGGCCGGTCACGCCGTGGACATGCGTGACGCATTCGATCGGTGGCTGGGACGTGGTCAGCCCGCATTCGTCGACCGGCCGGGAGCATCGCCGTCGGACGTCGTCTCGCAGCTGCACGCCGCAGGCGGTCTCGCGTCGATGGCGCATCCCGGTCGTACACGCATGGACGATCTGATTCCCCAGCTCGCTGCCTCCGGTCTGGATGCCATCGAGGTCTTCCACTCCGACCATGATGCGGCGGCCATCGAGCGCTACCGCGATCTCGCGCAGCACCTCGGGCTCCTCGCGACGGGCGGGTCGGACTATCACGGCGATCCGGGGCGCGACCTTCAGCCCGGATCATCCACACTCCCGCAGGAACACTGGGAACGTCTGAAGGAACGATGGCTGACGCTGACGCCGCGCTGATCGAGCTGCGTGGCATCTCGAAGGACTACCGGTCGCTGCGCCCGTTGCGCATTCACGACCTGCGTGTCGGGCACGGCCAATCGATCGCGTTGCTCGGCCTCGATGCGATGGCCGCTGAAATCCTGGTCAGCCTGATCACCGGCGCGACATTGCCCGACGCCGGCGAGGCGCGTGTCCTCGGGCGGCCCACGTCGGCCATCACGACGGGCGAAGAATGGCTGAAATGGCTCGAGCAATTCGGCATGGTCAGCAGTCGCACGGTTCTCATCGAACAGCTCAACGTCGAGCAGAACCTCGGGCTTTCGCTGTCGTTCGATGTCGAGGAGATGTCACCGTCGCTTCGTGTACAGGTGAGAGCGTTGGCGTCGGAACTTCACATTCCCGAGGTCGAGCTTTCGCAGCCGATGCTCCACGCATCGGCACCGACCCAGGTTCGCGTCCGCCTCGGCCGTGCACTCGCGCTCAATCCGCGCATCCTCCTGCTGGAACATCCGAACGCGATGCTGTCGCCGGACGAGACGCCAGCGTTTGCCGTCGACTTGTCCCGCATCATTGCGGCGAGGCAGCTCACGTCGATCCTCATCACGAGTGACAAGACATTTGCCTCTGCCGTGGCCGCTCAGGTCCTCACTCTGCAGCCGGCAACAGGCGAATTGAAACAAGGCAGTTGGGTAGTTAGGCTGTTGGGCAGATAGGCACACCCAGTTACCTATCAGCCCAGCCACCCAGCTACTTGGTAGGAACGGAACTTGATGGCTATCCCACAGGGCCGTCTGGGGACGGCCCGCGGAGGTTAGTCGACGTGGCGAACGGCACGATTAAACGGCTTGTTCGGGATCGCGGCTTCGGGTTCATCAAGGATGATGGCGGGCAGGAGTGGTTCTTCCACCGCAGTTCGGTAAAAGCTGGCAGCTTCGACCAGTTGAACGAAGGCCAGCGGGTCATCTTCGACGAGGAACCGTCGCAGAAGGGACCACGCGCAGGGAATATCCGCGCGGAAGCGTAGCTTGGTAGCTGGGTGGCTCGGTAGCTGGGGCGCTTTGACTCGTTGCGCCTGTCGTTCCGGACAAGCGCATTTACTCAGCTACCAATCAGCCTAGCAACCTCGCTACCCAGTTCAGGCCCCCAGACCGAGCGTGTAGGCGGCGAGCTTCGGGACCTCTGACAGCAGCCAGCGGATATCGCTGCGCCTCCGCCACCACCGATCGGGCGTCGAGAGATCGTATCGGCTGCCGCGACGAATCAGCTGCACCCCTGTACCTTTCATCTCCCGGCGGCAGGCGAGCGCGACACGTCGCAGGTGATACTTCGACGAGACGAGGATCACTTTGCGCCAGTGATACTGCGTCGCCAGCACGCGCAGTGTCTCCGCCTCCTGCGCGGTGTTGTCATGAATTCGCTCGGGCGCGATCAGAGCTGATTCGGGCAGGCCCAGCTGCTGCAGCACTTCACGATTGAGCTCGTAATCGGATGCGACGCGCACGCCACGGCCCTCGGCCATGAACATCGCCTGTTCCGCCACCGCCCGAGTGACGACGATGCGCGGCGCGTATCCGGCGCGATAGAGATCGATTGCTTCGAGCGGTCGCTCGACGCGCGTGCCGGCGAAGACGAAAATCGCGTCTGCGGTTTCGAGAGGATCTTCGGCCGCCATGTAGCGGCCAAGTTCGAGGAAGGTGACGCCGCCACCGACGATCGCGAGGGCGATGACGACAACGACGAGACGCCGCACCCAGCGGCGTGATTGTGGAGAGAGCCGCGCCAACGAGAGCTCTGGCCCCGGCCCCCGCTGGGGCCGGGTCACACCAGTGACGTCAACCCTCGATCAGTCGCACGTCACCGGCGCGCGGGCCTTTGGTCGAGTCCTCTGCCTGGAACTCGACGCGCTGGCCCTCGCGGAGCAGTTCGAAGACGGCGCCGCGTACAGCACTGCGATGAAAGAAGTGCTCGATGCCCCCCTCATCCCGAATGAACCCGAATCCCTTGTCGATGAGGAGGCGTGCGATAGTCCCGGTCGGCATAGCCGTTGTCCTCCGATGCGCACAGAAGCCTGAGACAATCCCAGGCGCTTCCGGACCGCTGACAGTAGCGGAACCTATGAAGCCAGGTGGACCCGGCGATCCGGCACGCGTCGGCCAAAAAGTTGGGCCAGTGTAGGGAGTACGGATGGGGAAGTCAAGGCGTGCCCGAACCCGTTCGCCCTTCGACATTTGCGGATGGAAAGGCCACCACATAGCATCGGCTTGGTCCGCCTGAAGGCGGACACGACGAGGTCATGGTGCTTCCTGCGATTGTGCTGGCGGCTGGGGAATCGCGGCGAATGGGCTCGCCAAAGGCGGTGTTGGCGGCGCCCGATGGGCGCCCGTTCGTCGTTCGCATTGCGTCGGTTCTGCTTGCAGGCGGCGCATCGGACATCGTGGTCGTCACCGGTCTCCATCACGACGTGATCGACCAGACGCTTCGCTCGGCAGGCATGGACCACCGCGTGCGAGCGGTCACCAACCCCGATCCGTCCCGCGGGCAGTTGTCGTCGCTATGGACTGGGATGGACGCGGTCATGGACGCGTCTCCGGACGCGATCCTCATGACGCTGGTCGATGTTCCGTCGATCGTGTCTGAGACGGTCCGCGCCGTGATCGACGCATGGCGCCGGACACGCGCGCCGATCGTCCGTCCGGCGATCGGCGATCGCCACGGGCACCCCGTGCTGTTCGACCGCACAGTATTCGACGAGCTGCGAACCGCATCGCCCGAGGAAGGCGCCAAAGCCGTCGTGCACGCGCACCTGGACGCCCTCGTCAACGTCCCCGTCAGCGACGAAGGCGCCCTCGTCGATATCGACACGCCAGAGGACTATCGGCGCATGAGGTGAATTCTCAATCCCCAACGCCCAACCCGCTTCGCTGAACCAGCTCCCAACGTTTGGGAGTTGGAAGTTGGACCAGCGTAAGAGAGTTGGGAGTTGACACGATCAGTTCGTCGCGACGTTGACAGCCGCCATCACGTCGGTCTTCGTCAGCGGCCGATCCGGGTTCGGCGGATGCGCCGGAATGAACGTGTTGTAATCGAGCTTCAGTTTGTTGAACGTCTCGACAGCGGCGCGTACGGTCGCGAGCTGGACGGGATTTGGATTCACGACCGTCACGTCGGCCGTGTACATGATTTTTTCGGCGGGCAAGTAGATGGCCAGCATCCCGTCGCTGTGCTCGTTGGGGAAACGGTGCAGCTCGACGACCTTGCCGTTGGTGCCCTTGCGCACCTCACGATCGCCAACCCCTTCGACGACGTTCGTTCGACGGTTCGTCACCTTCGACAGGCTGTCGCCGGTCAGGGTGCGCGGTCCAGCGAGCAGTTTCTCCAGGACCTGTTCGTTGTTGCGATGGGTCAGGATCGTCGCGCCTTCCGCGACGGCTGCCTGAAGCCCGCTCGCGTGATCGAAGTGCGGGTGTGTATTGACGACGAAGCGGATTGGTTTGCCAGGGATGGCCTGCTTGGCTGCCGCGATTACCGCCTGCCCGCGCGCGTCACTGCCACCGCTTTCGATGAGCAGGATGTGATCGCCCATGTCGACCGCGAGTGACGTGTAGTTGCCACCGATCTTGAAGACACCGTCGCCGAGTCGTTCAGGCGCGGGGCCCGCAGCCTGCTGCGCGGCGGGCGGTGCACCACCCGGACCTGCGCCACGTGCCGGTGCCGGAGGCGTGAGGAGCGCGGTCAGATTCCCTGGGTTTGCCATCGCCGATGTGATCGTCGCGTCGAAGGTCACCATGCCCGCCTGGCGCTGCACGATGCGCCCGGGGACCTGCAGCCCGTTCATGTTCTGGTAGTTCGAGTACTCGAATTCGACGGGTAGGTCGCCGACGACCGCGTGGTCCACCTTGGTTTCGACCTTCGTCACCAGGTTCTGATTGTTGATGTAGCCGGTGACCGTGTACGTCTGACCTGACGGTGATTTGATGGTCGGCGGCGAGAACGAAACGACCTGCTGACTTCCTTGCTGGCGTACGGTCGCATTGTTGGTTGCCGCGGCTTTCAGGAATCCCCAGGGTGTCGTCCAGATGTTGAGCCCCTGGCTCCAGTTGCTGCTCGCCTGCATGCCGGTGATGTTCTGATTGAACTCCCCCGGCATCGGTGGCGGTGCGCCGGGCACCGTTGGCGGTTGCGTCCGTCCGCTGGCGCGCGACACCAGCGCCATCGGATCCGACGCGGGTGCGAAGTTGATTGTCCGCGTGTACATCGAGATCTGCGTGACATTGACCGACCCCATCGGGTCGCCAATGCTCTTGCTCTGACCGAATGCGCCGTTGCGCGCCGAGCCGGAGTACGTGATCGAGTTCAGGTTGTCGACCCCCATCGCCTTCGAGGCGGCGGTGACGACAGTGCTGGCGTTCTGTGCGGCGGCGTTTCCCGCGAGTGCGAGTGCGAGAAGCGCGGCCATTGTTGCTGTACTCAGCCGCATGCGGACCTCCATCTTCGATGAGCGAGTGTGGTTCAGGTAACGACGAGGCTCTTCAGCCTGCGCCGTTATATATGAGCGCGGGCGCATCGGCGTTTACCGTAGACGCAAGCGAATGAAATAAACGGACATGATGTCGATTCGGCGCCGCTCGGTTCGACGTGATATCAGGAGGTCACGTGCAGCTTCACACTTATCTCAACTACGGCGGCAACTGCGAGCAGGCGTTCCAGTTCTACGAGAAACACCTCGGCGGGAAGATCACGATGCTGATGCGCCATGGCGAGGCGCCGAACCCGCTCCAGGTGCCGGATTGGAGCAACAAAGTCCTTCACGCGCGCATGAGCCTGGGTGGAACAGAGTTGGCGGGAGCCGACATTCCTCAATATCAGCCGATGCGCAGCGCGTATCTGTCGCTGACGGTCGAGAGTGACGCCGAGGCGGATCGACTCTACGGGCTGCTCACTGATGGCGGGGAGATCTTCATGAAGATGGAAGAGACGTTCTTCGCGTCACGCTTTGCGATGTTCCGCGACCGATTTGGCACCTCGTGGATGCTTCTCCACCCGAGACCGAATCAGCAAGGGTAGCTATTGGCCGCTTTCGATCAGCGCGAGTGACGCGAACGCGGTCGCTGCGTCCTGCATGAAGAACGACTCCATCGACCCGGCGGGGTAGCGTTTGTTCATCGATACGGCAGGCCACGAGCCTGATTCGCGATCCTGATGATCGACGAGCCACGTCAGCGCACGTGCGAGACGCGCGTCTGAAGCCGGGATGCCGGCGTGCAGCAGAACGTAGGTCGCGAATGCGGTCGGATAGCTGGCGCTCCCGTCGACGGTGGGCGCATTCGGATGCTCGGCCCACGGGCCGAGGGATCCATTCGTCCAGCCTCCGTCGGGCTGCTGGCGCGTGAACAGCTCCGCGATGACCGACTCGCGTTCGATGACAGGCAGCAACTCTCGCCAGGTCGAGGCCGCCCACAGCAGCGCCACGCGTTCGTGAAGCGGTCGCTTTGCCGGCGACGGCGTCCGAAGATACGCGGTCAACCTGGCGACCGGCTCGGAGATTGTCGGGCTGTTCGCATACGACGGACCGGCGGTGCCGACCGCAAGCGCCGCCAACGTTGCGCCGAAGAACGTCGACTCGGACTGCTCCCACGGATCGAGATTGACGATGAGCCAGTCCCAGCTTCCCGTACCTGGACCGTCGCGACGCTGCAGCCTCCACAACTGATCGAAGGCCTGGCGCGCGTCTGCGCCCATCGGTTTGCCGGCATCCTGGATCGACAGAAAGAGCGCCGCGAAGACCGACTCGACGCCCTGCAGATAGCCCTCTGGTTTCTGACCAACGTTCGCACGAAGGCGTCCGATCAGGCCTTGCTCGTATCGCGTCGGCTGTGGCTCGCTCAGTCGTTGCCTCAACGCCGGGCGCGCGAGCAGATAGGTCATGCCCGTGTGGCACGACACGCAGGGACCCTCGGGCGATGCCGCCGTTTTCCATGCGAACCATTGCTCGAGACGGCCGTCCAGATATCGCGCCGCGCGTTCGGGACTCCAGGCTGCGCCAATCGCGGCGCTCGCGCTCAGGGCGAAAACGGCGGTGGCAATTGCGACGCTGGACGCGAATCGTCGAGACATGCGAGCGCTTCCCTTTCTATTGTGCCTCGGCGTTGCGACGCTTCACGCGCCCGTCTGGTCCAGCACGTCCCGCACTTTGCGCGTGAGCTGCGACGGCGTGAACGGCTTCTGCAGGAAGTTCATCGTCTCTTCGGAGAGCCCGTGGCGAACGACGGCCGCGTCCGTGTATCCGGACGTGTACAGAAGCTTCATCTCCGGATGCAATGCCTTCAGCTTGGCGGCGAGCTCGGGGCCGCTCATGCGCGGCATCACGACATCGGACACCAGGAGTGCGATCGGCGATTGCTGCTTTTCGCACACCGCCAACGCGTCGGTGCCATTCGCCGCCTCGATGACCTGATAGCCCTGCTTTCGCAGCACGTGGCACGTCAGCTTCCGCACGGTGTCGTCGTCCTCGACGACGAGGATGATCTCGGAGCCGCGCGGGCTCTCAGGTTCGGTCGCACCGTCGGCCATGGTCAGCGGCCCTCTCACGCGCGGCAGATAGATCGTGAACGTCGTACCGTGATCCTTTTCGCTGTACACGTAGATCCAGCCTCCGCTCTGCTTCACGATGCCGTACACCATCGACAGGCCGAGGCCGATTCCCTGTCCCTGCTCTTTCGTCGTGAAGAACGGCTCGAAGATGTACGGCATGTCGTCCTTGCCGATCCCGGCGCCGGTATCGCTGACGGCCAGCAGGATGTACGTGCCAGGCTTGAATGACGGATGTCGCTGCGCCTCCTCGGCATCGATGGTCACGTTTCGCGTTTCAATCGTCAGCGTACCGCCGCGCGGCATCGCGTCCCTGGCGTTCACCGCCAGATTCACGAGCACCTGATCGAGCTGCCCTGGATCGGTTTTCACTCGTCCGAGATCGGGGGCGAGCACGGTCTGCAGCTCCACGTCTTCTCCGAGCAGCCGCCGCAACATCTTCGAGCTCTCGCGAATCGAGGCGTTCAGATCGAGGACGCGCGGCTGCAGGAGCTGCCGTCGGCTGAACGCCAGCAGCTGTCGTGTCAGATCGGTAGCGCGTACGGCCGCCGATCGAATCTCCTTCACGCTGTCACGGAGCGGATCGTCACTCCCGAGCTGCAGCTGAATCAGGTCGGCGTGACCGGTGATGACGGTCAGGAGATTGTTGAAGTCGTGAGCGACGCCGCCGGCGAGGCGCCCGAGCGAGTCGATCTTCTGTGCGCGCTGCAGCTGCTCGGTCAGATGCGCACGCTCGGATTCCGCGCGTTCGCGGTCGGCGAGCTCCGCCTCCAGGCGCTGATTGGTCTGCGTGAGGTGGAATCGATCGATGGCGTTGTCGAGCGCATACGGCAGCTGCGTGATGTAGTCGTCACGCTTGACGATGTAGTCGTAGGCGCCGAGTTTCAAGGCCGCGACCGCGGCCTGCTCGTCCCCTCTGCCCGTCACGATGACCACCGGAACCGGCAGCGCGCGACTGCGGACCTCCCTCAGGAAGTCGAGCGCGTTCATGTCGGGCATGCGCAGGTCGGTGAGCACGAGGTCGAACGACGTGTCCTGCAACTTGTGCAGCGCCTCGCGGGACGAGCCAACCACCTCGAGGCGCAGGTGTGGCGCCTGGTCGGCCAGTTGTCGCGCCGTCAAATCCACGTCCGCGGCATGACGTTCGATGTAGAGCACGTGCCGCTGCCCGCGGTGCGCCGGGTGACCCACCTCGCGTCGGCGGCGATGTTCGGCTACGGCGCGCCTGACGACGACCGGCAGCCTGACGATGTAGTCGTCCTGTTTGGGGATGTAGTCCCAGGCGCCGAGGCGCAGCAGGCGGACGACCAGCTCTTCGTCGCCCACCGACGTCGCCACCACGACCGGTATCGTGATCTTCTGCGTCGCCAGCTTCGTCAGCACATCCACCGCGTCCATGTCCGGCAGATGGTTGTCGAGCAGCAGCCCGTCGTACGGGTGCTGCTGCAGCAGCGACAGGCACGACGCGCCGTTCTCGACGATGTCGAGCCTGATGTCGGGAACGTGCGCGGTGAAATACTCGCGCGCCAGATCGCTGTCCGACGTGTTGTCCTCCGCATAGAGGACTCGATACGTTTCGCTCACGCGCGATCTCTCACGCCAGCGTGCGGCAGTTCGACAACGAACGTGGCTCCGCGTCCGGGACTCGATTCCGCCGAGACGCGGGCGCCGATTCGCTCGGCGATCTTCCTGACGATCGCCAGCCCCGCACCGGTGCCCTCGAACTGGTCGGGCGAGACCAGCCGATGGAACAAGCCGAAGATGCGTTCGCGATGGTCCACGTCGAACCCGATGCCGTTGTCGGCCACGACGATGTGAACGGCATCCTGGTGCGTCTCGCTCGTGACGCGTACGCGCGGAGGACGGGAATCCCGGCTGAACTTGATGGCGTTGTCCATGAGATTCGTGAGGATCTGCGTGAGCCCGCGCTTCCACGTCCGTAGGTGCGTGACCGCGAGGTCGAGCGAGAGTTGTGTACCGTGCGCGGCGATCGCCGCTCGGGAGTCCTCCACGATGGCGTTCACCACGTCGACCAGGTCGACGTGGGTCTCGGTCGCCGTCTCCGCATCCAGCCGCGAATACTGCAGCAGGTCTTCGATGAGACGATCGAGGTTCTGTGTGGCGGAGACGATCGCGTCCACGCAGTGTGCGGCGCGGTCACTGAGCCCGTCGCGATGCTCGCGGTCGAGCTCGCGTGCGTAACCGGCGATGCCGCGCAGCGGCGCCTTGAGATCGTGCGACACCATGTAGGCGAACGATTTCAGCTCTTCGTTGCGGACGCGCAGCATCTCGCCGGCGCGCAGTTGCTCCTCGGCCTGCTTGCGATCCGTGATGTCCTGGCAGACGCCGACCAGTTTCAATCGCTCGCCAGCGTCGTTGACGACCCACCGGCCGAGGCTGTGGAGATGGCGCACGGCGCCGTCGGGCCGCACGATCCGCTCCTCGAACTCGAACGGCGATCCGTCGCGCACGGCCGTTCCGACGATCGCTCGCGTCGTGGCACGGTCCGCCGGATGCACGCGCTCCAGATACGCTTCGAACGTCGGAGGAAACGTCTCGGGCTGCAATCCGAAGATGCGACACAACTCTTCGGAGCGACGCACGGTGTTCGAGCGAACGTCCCAGTCGTAACTTCCGAGCTGGGCGATGCGCTCCGCCTCCTTGAACTGGGCGTCGCGGCGTTTCGCTTCCTCGCTCTCGCGATGCGTGACAATCGCGATCGCGGCCGTGTACGTGGTGGCATTGATGACACGGAAATGTCGCGGCGTCGGACGTCCCGGCGTGCGGAAGTACAACGCGAAGGTGCCGAGCACGCGGTGGTCTCCGGAGAAGATCGGCGTCGACCAGCACGCACGCAGGCCGTAGGCGAGCGCGACCTGACGGTACGACTCCCATAACGGATCGGTGGCAATGTCTTCGACGATGACCGGTTCGCCACGATAGGCGGCGGTGCCGCACGATCCCGCCCGCGGTCCGATTGGTTCACCGTCGATCGCCTGGATGTAGCTCTCGGGCAGCGAGGGCGCGGCGCCGTGCCGCACGTGCACGCCATCCGGATCGATCAGCAGGATGGACGACAGTGTTTCCGGCGTCTGCGCCTCGATCTCCTGCAGCAGGACGTCGAGCGTGTGGTGCAGGGGCGTGCCGCGGGCGACGAGCTCGAGCACGCGGTTCTGCGCGGCGATCAGTTCCGCGCTCTCGCGCGCTTCCTGCGCGAGCACACGTGTGCTGATTTCGTCAGTCGTCAGGACATCGCTCGGACGCGCCGAGCGTGGTCGCCGGGAAGAGCGGTGTGGCGACATCGGGACAAGGACTCATCCGACGCGGCGCGAATTCTACACCGTTTGCTGGATGGTGGATGGTGGATGGTGGATGGTGGATGGTGGATGGTGGATGGTGGGTGGTTGGTGGTTGGTGGCTGGTGGTTGGTGGTTCGTGGTTGAAAATCGGACTGGGTGTCGCCATATTCGTATGCCACTGGTGGGCACCGCACCGCGGGGTGCGGTTGCGGGCACCCAACCGGTGCGTTACGATGATGCGTTCGGCATCCCACCGAGTGGGCCTGTAGCGCAGTTGGGAGCGCGCCTGAATGGCATTCAGGAGGTCACGGGTTCGACCCCCGTCAGGTCCACCAATTCCCTCACATTCGTTCGGTCCAGCATCTCCTAACAGAGTCTCTAGCAATAACCACGTCTGAACACTGGAGTGGGGGCGTTCGCTCTCGCCCAAGCCATCGTTATTGAAGCATCGCCGCGCGGGCGCGAGCTGACGCTCGATGCGGACGCGGTGTGCCTCGGTGCGACCGGCACACGTAACGATGTCTTCAAAGAAGAGGAGCCCGACATGGCCCGACGGAAGAGCACACGGAAAGCGCCAGTGATGAAACAGACGGGGACTGCGGGGCACGCCGAAATGGCCGCCTCAGGACTCCTCGAGCGGAATTTGCCGGCGCTGTCGCGATCGATGACGTTCTCGAAGATGGTGCAGGAGAACACGGCGTTTCGCGCCGCTCTCAAGAACCTGCGCTGGTTGTTTCCGCCTCTCTGTCAGCGCAAGGACCAGGCGGCGATGACCGACACCGAGCGCTCGCGCTACCTCTGCGCGTTCAGCATGATCAACACCGACGGTACGCTGGGAAAGCTCGTCGACATTCACGAAGAGATGCACATGCAGCACACCAACGCGCGCCTGCTACCGTGGCATCGCATCTTCCTCTACCTCTTCGAGGAGGCGCTCCACAACTATCACCCGGATGTGTGCATTCCGTACTGGGATTGGACCAAGCCCGAGGAACAGCACTTCCCGGACTGGCTGGTCGGCGTGCTTCCGACCGTGCAAACGCCGACGCGCACCATCACCGTGGTTCGTTCGCCTGGATCGGGCGGCGGCCTCGCGTCGATCGCCAGTTCGACGCCCAACGCCATGTCACAAACCAGCTACGGCACATTTTCCGGGATCATCAACGGCATCCATGGGTCGGTGCACATCTGGGTTGGCGGCACGATGTCCAACGCCGCGGTGTCGCCGGCAGATCCGGTCTTCTGGCTGCATCACGCGAACCTCGATCGCCTGTGGTGGGTCTGGTACAACAGCGCGCAGGGGAATCACCAGAATCCGCCGCTCACCGGGGCCGACGCATTGATGGACCCCTGGACTTACACCGAACCCGACACGCGGAATATCGGATCGCTGGGATACACCTACATCTGATGTCGTCCGCCCGGTGCTCTCAACACCTCGATCTTTTGCGACCAGTTCGTCGATCGGTTCCATCTGGCGCCAGTCTGATCCACCAACCTTCGCTCACGCGTGCCAACCGACTCCGTGAGCTACGGTTGGCACGCCCCGCGAAGGGTCGCGTCCCCACACGTTAAAGAGCGGATCGAAACGAATCGTGCGCTGGGGTCGCAGATTTTCGACATCGATCCGCGTCCGGGACCTCTCTCACGGCCACGTTTCACATCGACATGGCATGGCGTTCAGTCATGGAACCGCCGTGCGACTGGCGCGCGACGCGCGGTGGCTCGCGAACGAATCAAGAAAGGATCGGCTGCTCGACGACGAGCGTCTCCAGGCGACCATTTCTACTTACGATGCGGCCTTCAGCTGCACGATGCGAATGTGATTGCCGAACGGGTCGCGCAATCCCACGTCGATGCCGTACGGATGCTCGACCGGCTCCTGAGTGAACTCGACGCCCTTGGCCAACAGCGTCTGATACGTCTTTCTACAGTCGCTCGTCGTGAACCCGATCGTGAAACCGGATGCGCCTTTGGCGACGAGCTCGCGCACCTGCCTGGCAGTCGCATCGTCCATGGCGGGTGGACCTGGCTTCTCGAGCAGGATGTTGCGTCCGGGCTGTCCCGGCACGCCAACAGTCAGCCAGCGCATGAATCCGAGGTCCTGGTCGCTGCTGACCTCGAGGCCGAGTTTGCCGACGTAGAAGTCCAGAGCCTTGTCCTGGTCGGCGACGAACACGTGTGAGATGGTGATGGCGTTCAGCAAGTGAGTGTCTCCCTTCAATCGGGAGTCACTCTAGCGTGGCGAGGAGGAACGTGCTTCTCCAAAACTGCTCGGTCGCGTCCACGCCATCATGAAGCACGTGGGGACCGCCGGCATGCGCCCTCGCTGGCGGAAGTCACTCGGCGGTTCACCCACGACGTCCTGGAACGTCCGGCTGAAAGTACCGAGGCTGTTGAAGCCGACGTCGAAGCAGATGTCGGTGATGCTGCGATCGGTCGAGCGCAGCAGGAACATCGCGCGCTCGACGCGCCGGCGCTGCAGATAGCGGTGCGGCGTCTCGCCGAACGTCGCGCGGAAGGTGCGGATGAAGTGGGCCTCGGAGACGTCGGCAATCCGCGCGAGACATGGGATGTCGAGCGGCTCCGCAAACGTGCGGTCCATCGCATCCCGCGCCCGCAGCATCCGGCGATTGCATTCTTCCACCGATCTGCGCATGACGGCTCCATTTATACCCCGCGCTGGCGCGTGACGGAATTCATGCCCGTTTGTCCGGCAGAAACCGGTTGCACCGGTGTGACGCCTGCCGTAGCATCTGGGCACCTACGGGTCCACGACGACCTCGAGAAGGTTGGCCGTCGCGTGCGTGCACTCTTCGTCCGTCAGTGACTGACCGGAGGTGCTCCATGGCCGCGAAACCGGCGCCTGATCTGATCTCCCGCCAGCTCGATCCCCTGGAAAGCCGACAACTGTGCGAGCTGCTGCTCGAACATTCGCAAGACATGATCACGCTGCTCGATTTGCGCGGACGACATGTCTACGTCAGTCCCTCGTTCGAGCACTTCGTCGGGCGCGTCTCGACCGATGCGTTCAGCGGCGTGCATCCCGATGATCTCGAAATCACGAAGGCCGCATTCGCCGGCGTGCTCGCCGGGCAGTCACAACGCGTCCGGTTTCGACACCGCGCGGCGGATGGCTCGTGGCACATCCTCGAGGGATTGGGCGAGCTCGTTGAATACCACGGGCAGCCGCACGTGCTCGGGATCACGCGCGACGTCACCGGCAACCAGCAGACGGAATCGGCGCTGCGGGAAAGCATCGAACGCGTGCGCCTTGCCGCGCGCGCCTCGAACGTCGGCCTGTGGGACTGGGACCTGCGCACCAATCACGTCCTGTTTTCACGGGAGTGGAAAAGTCAGCTCGGATACGACGAAACAGAAATTGGCGACGACTACCTGGAATGGGAAACACGGCTCCATCCCGACGATGTGGTCAGAACGAAAGGGGCGCTCTCCGCCTATCAGGATGGCCTGCATCCGGAATACTCCGTGGAGTTCCGGATGCGACACAAGGACGGCTCGTGGCGATGGATCTACGCGCGCGGCGAGGTCCTGCGCGACGCGAGCGGCACGCCGATGCGCATGCTCGGCTGTCACGTCGATGTCACCGAACGCAAGCGCGCGGAGCAGGAGCGGCAATCGTACGTCTGGTTCCTCGAGAGCATGGATCGGGTGAACCGCGCCCTGACCAGCACGAACAATCTCGATGAGACGATGTCGGAGGCGATGGAGGCGGTGCTCGGTGTCTTCGACTCCGACCGTGCATTCCTGACCTATCCATGCGATCCGCAGGCGAGCGCGTGGACCGTGCTGATCGAACGGACCAAAGACGAATTCCCGGGCGCGCGTGCCCTCGGGATCGATGTCGCGATGCTCCCCGAGATCGCGGAGACGTTCCGCGTGGTTCTCGCCGCGAGCGGCCCAGTCCGCTTCGGCCCAGGCTCCGAGCATCCATTACCGGCGATGACGGCGGCCCGGTTCCACATCAAGTCGCAGCTCGTGATGGCCGTTCATCCGAAGATCGGCGAGCCCTACGCGTTCGGGCTGCATCAGTGCACATCTGCGCGCGAATGGACGCCGGCGGAAGTACGGCTGTTCCAGGAAATCGGCCGCCGGCTGGCCGATGCCTTGACGTCGCTGCTGATGGTGCGGCAGCTGGAGCAGAGCGAACACCGTCTGCGTGACGCGCAGCGGATCGCACGCGTCGGCCACTGGCAGCACGACTTCGATCGTGAGGTCGTCACGTGGTCGGAAGAGACCTATCGAATCTGGGGCCTTCCGTTCGACCACTCGCTCGACATCGATCGCATCGCCGAGCGGATTCACCCCGACGATCGGGCGTGGGTCAGAGCGTCCAGGCTGGAGGCGATCGCCGGCGGGCCTCGTCACGACATCGAATTCCGGATCGTTCGTCCCGATGGCGAGGAGCGCATCCTGCACAATCAAGGGGACCTCGCGTTCGACGCGTCAGGTCGCGCCGTCCGCTTCTTCGGCACCGTCCAGGACATCACCGAGCTCAGACATCTCGAGCGGACGATCGTCGAGAGCCACAACCTCCTCACCGCCGTGATCGAAGGGACCGACGACGTGGTCTTCGTCAAGGACGTGGAGGGACGCTACCTGATGATCAATTCCGCCGGCGCGCGCAATTTCCGGATGGAGCCGAAGGAAATCCTCGGTAAGGACGACCGGGAACTGTGGCGGCGCGATATCGCCGACTGGGTCATCGATCAGGATCGCGGGGTGATACGAACCGGTCAGCCGCAGACGTTCGAGTACACGATGCCGGTCAACGGCGAGCCACGAACGTTCCTGGCGCGCAAGAGCGTGTTTCGCGATCGCCACGGCAAGGTCGTCGGGCTGATCGGGATCTCGCGTGACATTACTGACCACAACCGCCTCGAGGAGCAGCTGCGACAGTCGCAGAAGATGGAAGCCGTCGGGCGGCTGGCCGGCGGCGTCGCGCACGATTTCAACAACCTGCTGACCGTGATCCACGGATGCAGCGAGCTGCTGTTCAACGAAATGCCGTCCAGCGATCCCAATCGCGAGATGCTCGCCGAGATTCAGAAGGCGGCCGAGAGGGCCGCGAACCTCACACGACAGCTCCTGGCGTTCAGCCGCAAGCAGGTCCTGCGGCCGCAGATCGTGAGCGTCACCGCGGTGCTCACCGATCTGCTCAAGCTGGTGCAGCGGCTGATTGGCGAGGACATCGAGGTCGCGTTCCTGCAAGGCGCGTCGATCGCCCTGGCCCAGGTCGATCCCGGGCAGTTCGAACAGGCGATCATCAACCTCGCCGTGAACGCGCGTGATGCGATGCCGCACGGCGGCCGACTGAGATCGAAACGCGCAACGGCACCCTCGATGCGCGACAGGCTGGCGAGTATCCGGACGTCGAGCCGGGCTCCTATGTCATGGTGTCGATCACCGACAGTGGCCACGGGATGGACGAGGCCACCAGCTCGCGCATCTTCGAGCCGTTCTTCACGACGAAGGAGCCTGGAAAGGGAACCGGCCTCGGCCTCGCGATGGTCTATGGGTTCGTCAAACAGTCCGGCGGGCACATCGACGTGGTCTCTCAGATCGGACGCGGCACGACGTTCAACTTGTATCTGCCGCAGGCTCAACCCGCAGACAGCCCATCAGCTCCAGTTCCGCGAATCGGAGGACTGGCTCGCGGTACTGAGACGGTGCTGCTCGTCGAAGACGAGGAAGCGGTCCGCGATCTCGCCAAGCGTGTCCTCGAATCGAGCGGCTATCGGGTCATCGAAGCAGGCGATGGACTCGAGGCGCTCGATCTGGCAGCCAAACACGTGGGTCCGATTGATGTCGTCGTAACGGATCTGGTCATGCCGCGAATGGGAGGACGGCAGCTGGCCGACGCGTTGATCGTGCGACGGCCGAACACCCGCGTGATTTTCATGTCAGGGTACACCGACGAGGCGACGAGTCGCCAAGGCGTGTTGGACGGCTCCGTCGAGTTCCTGCAAAAGCCGTTCAGCCCATTCGTCCTGGTGCGGAAGGTTCGCGATGTGCTCGATTCCAGAACGTGAGGGCGCTTCCGACCGAAATCAGAATGCGACCTGGAACAGCGTGGCCGCTGGCTCCGTGCGCTTGATATTGGTGAGGTGATACGTCGTCTCGCCGAATCGGGGATCGCGCTGACGACTCATGACGACGACCTGCAGCTCGGGCGAGAACCAGCGTTCGGTGACGCTCTCGATGGGACGCTCGTTGCCGATGGCACCCGCTGGAATCGTCAGTGTTCGACGCGTGCCTTGCGCAACCACGCCGTCGATGACGAAGTGGCTGACGGCGAGGTCGGATTGAAACTCGGTGCCTCGGTGCCGCTGCAGGCGGCTGTGAGGCCCGCCATTCCGAGAAGAAAGACCCAGACGAGAATCCGTTTCATACACGTCACCTTCCACGTGCGGCCTGATCGACCGCGACCCTTGGCGCTGGCTTGCGTCGGACGCGCGAAGCACCAGATGCCCCGCCCATCCGCTCATCGTTCGCCCGGGTTAATGCAGGGTGGAGGTCGAAGAGTTCCCGAAAGTGGAAACGAGCTGTGATGTCAGGTCGCGACCGGCGCCGCGAACGATCCGCGATCGCGTGTCGTGCGCGCGCATCGGAAGAGCAGGAAGAGCCCGACGATCTGAATCAGGTGGTAGACGTCGTTGTGGTTGAGAAAACCGAATCGGAGGTTGCTCTGCTGCACCGCAAGACCAGCAAACGAGACGACGATTCCTGCGACCAGCCAGTGAACCGTACGATCGACGCGCCGGACATGGGCGCTATGAACCGCGGCCGCCACGAACGCGGTTGACACGCCGATCAGCACCATCGACCCGCTCCACAGCCCATCGCGCGCTCCGCGGCTCAGCGCCGGCATGAAGCCATGAAACGTTCCGCCGAGCGCCGCCGCACCGGAACCGGCAAGGAACGACGCGCACCAGAACCACGCGCTCACCTTATTACCCGGCCCCACCCTTCGATACATTGAAAACGCGAAGGCGAGGCTCACGAGCGCCGCGGCGTAGTCGGTGAGAGCCGTGACCGGCTCGTTGAGAGTCACCTCGCGATCGTATCGTCAGCTGCGAACGGGTGGCGAGATGACCACCTGCGCCGGGCGATGGGCGAGGGCCAGCCACTTGGCCAGTTGCCGCGCCGCTTCGTCAGGCGTCTGCCCATAGAAGGGCATCATCGCCGTGGGGACGCCGGGCCGTCTCCGCAATTGGGCACGCCATCGGTTGTTGACGGGCGTGACCTCGATTTGGTACGAGCGTCCGCCAATGACTTCTTCGTATCGATGAACGTTCACGTGATCCAATCCGCGAAGAAGGGTTGAAAGCCGACGGGGAATTCTACGGATCGGACGCGCCCGCGCAAGCGAAGCGCCACGCGAAGGGAAACGCACAGCGAGTGGGTCGCGGGGTACGCGCGGGATCGGGTCGAAAAAAAATTTGCTGTCACCACTTCTCAACAGGATTTTCACGTTCCGTCCACAGGTTTTCCACAGTCGACTGAAATCGCGGCCTTTCGTCCGATAACCAGGGCTGGAACCACCACCCACCACTCACCACCCACCACCCACCATCCACCATCCACCAACCAGTTTGGGCCCGAAGGGTACAATGCGACCAACGCGAGTGAGCATTCGGGTTTCGACCATCGCGGCCGTCGCCATCGTCGTCGCGCTGCTTCCGGTGCGGTCGGTCGCGGCAGCCGACGCGACGTTGTTCCGCATCTACCTGGCCGACGGCTCCACATTGGTGAGCTACGGCGAGTACGCGCGCGTCAACGACCAGGTGATCTTCTCGATGGCGGCCGGTGGTTCCGTTGAGCAGCCGCGCTTGCACGTCGTCACGCTCAACGCATCGCTGGTCGACTGGACCCGCACCGATGCGTACGCCGAATCCGCCCGGTATCAGCAGTACGCGACCACCCGGGGCGACGAGGATTTTCAGCTGCTCAGCAACGAGGTCGCGCGCGTGTTGAACGACATCGCGCTCAGCACCGACCGCGATCGTGCGCTCGCCATTGCCGAGCAGGCGCGACGGACACTCGCCAGCTGGCCACGCGCGCACTACGGTTACCGGCAGGACGAGGTCCAGGAAATCATCGGCCTGATCGACGAATCGATCGCCAGGTTGAAAGGCACTCGCGCCGCGACCGAATTCCAACTGGCGCTGGTGAGCTCGAGGCCGCAGTTGCCGTTGGAACCGCTTCCCAGCCTGCCGACCCCGCGCGAGCAGCTCGATTCGATCTTCAAGCTCACCGAGATCACGCAGCGTTCCTCCGATCGTGTGGCGCTCCTGCAGTCGGCGCTCGCCGTCCTGTCTGAAGCGCCGACGGGGCTCAGCACGATCGACACCGAAGTGTATCGGCGGTCCATTCAGCGACAGATCGCCGAGGAGACCGCGATCGACACGCGCTACTCCGACCTGTCGAAGCGGTTGACCGCAATCGCCGCCCGTGCCGCGGCGCGTGGACGCGTGGGAGACGTCGAACGGGTCCTGGGTCAGATCCCTCGCGAGGATGCCCGTCTCGGCGAGCGCCGGCCTGAAGCGATCCAGTCGCTGCGACAGACGGTCGAAGCGCAGCTCGACACCGCGCGACGGACGCGTCTGCTGCACGACCAGTGGCAAATCCGTCGCAACTTGTATCGTGACTACGAGCGTGCGATGCAGGCGCAGATGCTGCAGCTCGTCAAGGCACAGCCGGCGCTCGAGGCGATCCGCAAGCTCGAAGGTCCGACGCCGGCGCGACTGACCACGCTACGCGGCCGGCTGTCCGGAGGCGCCGATCGGCTGCAACGCCTGCGGATGCCCGAGGACCTGCGCGGGCCGTTCGATCTCCTCGTCAATGCGTGGCGGTTTGCCGAGCACGCGGTCGACAGCCGATATACGGCGATATCCTCCGGCAACGTCAACACGGCGTGGGAGGCCTCTTCAGCGGCGGCCGGTGCGCTGATGCTCCTGTCGCGTGCGCAGCAGGAGATTCGCACGCTGATCGATCCGCCACGCGTTCAATGATTAGTCCGCGCACGACCACGCTCGTGCGCACCGCGAACCTCGAGGCGTTCCGTGCCGCTCTCGTCACGCTCGCCTGCGACGGGGATCCGCTCGACGCCCGCGACCGGGTGGTCGTCGTTCCGACGCGCGCCGCTGCCGCGCAGCTCACCCGCACGATCGAAAACCAGCGCCTTGGGGCTTCGGGCGCCGTCGTGCTGCCCGATCTGATTACGTCCAGTCAGCTCGTCATGCACCTGGCGGAACGGATCACGCTCGATCGTCCGGTGCTGCGTGATGCGGAGCGTGAGGTCCTGCTCTCGGTCGCCTGTCACGCGATCGAGGGGTCCGGTGTTCAGCCACCCTTCCGGTTGCGGCCTGGCCTGGTCGCGGAGATCCTCCGCTTCTATGACGCGTTGCGGCGGAACCAGAAGGACATCGACACCTTCGAACGGCTGGCACTGGGGCTGCTCGAGCCCGGTGCGGATGCCGACCGTGGCGCGGCGCGCCTGGTCCAGCAGACGCGGTTCCTCGTCGCCGCATTCAGGGAATTCGAGCGGCAGTGTTGGAGTGTCGGAGTCGATGAGCACGGGCTGCGCGATCGCCTTCTGCGCACCGCGGCAGATCGGCCTGTCCGACATGTGGTGCTGTCGGTTTCCGATCGCGCCTTCGATCCGCGCGGTCTGGTTCCGGCCGATTGGGATCTGCTCGCGCGACTGCCTGGCCTCGAGAGTGTCGATGTCGTCGTGACGGATACGGTGCTCGCGGGCGCGCTGCACGAGCGCATTCATCATCTACTGCCCGACATCGCGGAGGAGCGATTCGAATACGAGCCTGCGCGGTCGCCGATCCTCGTCACTCCATCATCCGACGGGTTCACGCATACGGCACGTGATCGCGAAGAGGAAGTCGCCGCATTCGTGCGACGCGTCAAATGTTCCGGTCGTGCGGACCTTGTCGGGTCCGCCGCCGATGACCGTGCGGTGGCTCTCGATCGCATGGCCCTCGTCGTGCAGCAGCCGCTGCCGTATGTCTACATCTCTCAGGAGATCTTCAGGGCCGGCGGAATTCCGTACCAGATGACCGACGCGCTGCCACTGGCCGCCGAGCCGTTTGCGGCCGCACTCGATCTCGTGTGCTCGTGTGTGGCGGCCGATTTCGGACGTGTTCCGTCGATCGCGCTGCTGCGCTCGCCGCATTTCGGATTCGAGGCGAATGGGGCTCGTGTCGGCGAAGTGGACGTCGTAGCGTTGGATCGCGCGCTCAACGAAGCGGCGTTTCTGGGCAGCGTCGAGGCGCTCGAGTCGCTGCTGGCGAAATGGCGTGACGGCGAGCAGGCGCGCGGGCAGGTGGCGACAGCGCTGGCCGCCGGAGACGTCCTCGTAAATGTCGCCCGAGCGCTGCAGTCCCTTCGCACACCGCAACCTGCTGCCGCACACATCTCGGTCCTGCTGAATTTCCTGACGTCGCACGAACGGCTCCCTGCCCCCGACGATCCGCTCCGTCAGCGGCAGCTCCGTGCGCGCGGCGCCATCCTCGGCATCCTCGCGTCTTTGCGCGACGCGTATTCGCGTTTCGACGAGCGGCCGGTGCCGTTCGACGATGTGGCCGGGATTGTGCGGCGGTGGATCGAAGACCACACATTTGCGCCTCGGGTCGGCGACTCCGGCGTGCACGTCGTCGATGCCTCCAGCGCGCCGTTTGGCGAGTTCGACGTCGTGCAGATCGCGGGCCTCGTCGACGGCGAATGGCCGGCACGTCCGCGCCGAAGCATCTTCTACTCGACCGGAGTGCTGCGCGAGCTTGGATGGCCATCGGAGTCCGAACATCTCGATGGGGCGCGTGCGGCTTTTCGAGATCTGCTCGGCCTGCCCTCCGAGCGTCTGTTCGTCTCGACGTTCACGCTCGAGGCCGACGCACTCGTTGCGCCGTCGACCTTCATCGACGACGTCCGATCTGTGGCGCTGACGGAACGCGAGGAAGCCGCGCCGACCTCACGCATCTTCGATTGCGAGGCGCTCGGCCTTGAGCCGATGGTCCTGTCGGTGCTTACGGAGGCCGCCCGAGAATGGACGGAGCTGCGTCTGCAGCTGGCAGCGGAGGACGAAACACGGCGACGCGGACAGACGACGGCATTCGAGGTGCCGGCGTATTCAGTCAGCGCGCTCGAGCGATATCAGGACTGTCCGTTCCGGTTCTTTGCGGGCGAGGTGCTCCGGCTGGAGGAAGCGATCGAGGACGAATCGGTGATGACGCCGCGGGCGCGTGGCCGCTTCATGCATGAAGTGCTGCAGCGATTTTTCGCCGCGTGGGACGAACGCGGTGGCGGACGCATCAGCTCCGATCGCGTCGACGCCGCCCGTGAGCTGTTTGCTGAAGCCGCGGAACCGATGCTGGCGCGGTTGTCGGATGCGGACGCGGCGCTGGAACGCGCGCGGCTCTTCGGATCCGCGATTTCAGTCGGTCTCATCGATATCGTGCTCGGCTTCGAAGTGTCGCGCCCCGGCGACGTGCGGGAACGCTGGCTCGAACATCGGCTCGAGGGTGCGTTTTCTCTCGGTGGCAGCGCTGGTTCGGCTGTGGCATTGAAGGGCGTTGCCGATCGCGTCGATCTGCTCAGCGGTCACCGTCTTCGCATCATCGACTACAAGACCGGCTCGGCACCGAATCCGAAGCGCGCGCTGCAGGTTCGCGTGTACGCGTTGTGTGCGCAGGAGCTCCTCAATCGAGGAGGGGACGACTGGTCGATCGACGAGGCCGCCTACATTGCCTTCGGTGCGAAGCGACCGGTGGTGGACGTCGTGAAGCCAGGGCGTTCAGATGATGCTGAAGCCTTGACCGACGCGCGGACGCGCGTGACCGAGATTCTGGATGCGATCGGCCGCGGCGAGTTTCCGCCGCGCCCTCACGATCCATTCATGTGCGGCTACTGTTCGTACGCGAGCGTGTGCCGGAAGGACTACGTTGGCGACGACGAACCGGCATAGCCTGCCGCTGCCGTTCGATGATCCGGTCCGCCTGAAGGCGGACACTACGGACGCAGCTGATCCGGTCCGCCTGAAGGCGGACACTACGGACGCAACTGATCCGGTCCGCCTGAAGGCGGACACTACGGACAGAGATGATCCGGCCCGCCTGAAGGCGGGCACATCGGATGCAGGCGAGCCGGTCCGTCCGGGCTCGGGCACGACGGACGCCGTCGACACCACCGAATCGCGCATCGACGAGCGCGATCGCGCAGGGCGTGAGCGGGCGGTCGACCCGCGTTACAACGTCGCGCTCGAGGCCTCGGCGGGCACCGGGAAGACGCGCGTGCTCGTCGATCGATACCTCAATCTGCTGAAGGCGGGCGTCGATCCGTTGAACGTCCTCGCGATCACGTTCACCAGGAAGGCGGCCGCGGAAATGCGCGAGCGCATCCTGGCGAGCCTCACATTGGCGGCCGAGCGCGGCGAGATTCCGCCATCGCGCTGGCGTGCGCTGCGCGATCGCACCGCGGACATCGCGATCAGCACGATCGATGCGTTCTGTCTGTCGCTGCTGCGCGAGTTTCCACTCGAAGCCGACCTCGATCCCGGCTTTGCGATGGCGGACGAGACCGAGGTACCGCGGCTCATCGACGAATCGCTCGATCGGGCGCTGCGGATCTGTCGCGGCGTCGCGCGCGAAGACGAGAACGTCGCACTCGTGTTCGCACAATTGGGCGATCGGCGGGCGCGGACAGGCCTCGCGTCGCTGCTGAGCCGCCGACTCGTTGCCCCCGAGGTGCTGGCCCGTTATCTCGGTCGAGCGCCACGCGACCTGACCGCGACCGAGGCGGCACGCCGCGCCGCACGCACGCTCCTGGACGTGTTCGCATCCATGCCCGGCGGATTGGACGGGTTTCTCGAATGCGGCCCGCCAGACCCGGTGTTCCTGCTGTTGACGCGACGACTCCGGACGCTCGCGCGGATGACAGACAGCGGCGTCGTCGACCCGGCCACACTGCAGTCGACGTGCGCGAGCATCCGCGACCACTTCCTGAGACAGGACGGCCAGCCGCGCAGCAGCTGCCCGTACAGCAAGGCGGAGTTCGCGTCGCCGCGCGACTGGCAGCAGCATCGCGATCTGATCGTGACGTATGCGCCACGGGTTCGCGAGGCGCTCACCGGGTATCGACGCGACTTGAACGTCCTGGTCTCGCGTGGCGTGAGGCGCATGTTCTCGATCGCGGAAACGGAGTATCGCCGAACGCTCGAAGCGCATGCGGTGCTCGACTTCCCCGACGTGCTGTTGAGGACGTTGACGCTGCTGCGGCAGATGGAGGAATTCGCGCAGAGCCGCTACCGGCTCGAGTCACGCTATCACCATGTGCTGGTCGATGAATTCCAGGACACCAGCCGCGCGCAGTGGGAGTTGATCTCTCTGCTCGTCCAGTCATGGGGTGAGGGCGCCGGGCTGGCTCACTCCGGCCCACTCCCGCCGAGCGTCTTCGTCGTCGGCGATCGCAAGCAGTCGATCTACAGCTTCCGCGATGCCGATCCGTCGCTCTTTCCGCACGCGGTTCGTCACCTCGAACGGCTGCGGCCCGGCGGCGACGTCCGCCGCTCGATCTCGCGCAGCTTCCGATCGGTGCCGCCACTGCTCGCGTTCGTCAATGACCTGTGCGGCGACATTGACAAGACCGTGCGCGCTGATGCCTTCAAGTACGATGAAGACGATCGCTTTCCCATCGATCCCGATTCCCAACGCGATCCCGTGCTCGGGCTGATCGCCGGTGAGACGCCGGAGGCGTGCGCCGGGACAACGGCCGCCGAGATTGCGAGGCTGCTCGCGGAGGGAGCCGTGATCCGCGATCGGCAGAGCGGGATGAGGCGGGCGATCGCGGCCGGTGATGTGGCGATTCTCTTCCGGACTCGTGAAAGCCATCGCGAGTTCGAAGACGCGCTCGAGCGCCGGGGGATTCCCTCATACGTCTACAAAGGTCTCGGCTTCTTCGATGCGGACGAAATCAAGGACGTGCTCTCGCTGCTCTGGTATCTCGCGGATCCAGGCTCCAACCTTCGAGCAGCCGCGTGGATGCGCTCGCGATTCGTCCGTCTGTCGGACGAGGGGCTTCGGCGCCTGGCGCCGCATATCGCCGACGCGCTGCGGTCGGATCGCGTGCCGCTCGAGCTCTCCGACGTGGATCGACGCGCTCTCGTGGCTGCAGGTCGTGCCGCGCGATCGTGGTTGACGCTTGTCGATCGTCTGGCGCCGGCGGAGCTGCTCGATCGCGTGCTGTCCGAGTCGGGCTACGGCATCGAGCTGCGAGGGCTTCGCTATTACCAGGCGCACGAGAACCTGAAGAAACTGCGCGCGCTGATCCGTCGCGTACAGAATCGCGGCTACGCCACGCTGGCGCGCATCGTCGCCCATCTCGATCGTCTGGCGGTCGGCGACGAAGCCAATGCCGTCATCGACGCCAGCAACGCGGTCAATCTGATGACCGTGCACGCGTCGAAGGGTCTCGAGTTCCCGGTCGTGTTCGTCGTCAACCTCTCGCGCGGTACGGGCAACCGGCGCAATCCGATCCGGATCGCAGCCGAACCCGACGCCGACGACGTGTCGGTGTCGGTTGGCGATTTCCAATCGGGAGCCGACGAAGACGCTGCGGCGCGCGATCGCGAGGAGACCAAGCGGCTGCTGTATGTGGCGCTGACGCGCGCGCGCGATCGGCTGTATCTCGGGTCCGCGCTGAAGGACGGGCGACTCGTGGCCGGACGCGGCAGTCTTGCCGACGTCTTACCCGCATCGTTTCTCAAGGTATTCGAAGAGTCGCGCGCAAGTGAGCGCGTCGTCTGGCGCGCGGGCTCGGGCGGTGATCACACGTTTCTGATATGTCGAACTGACGCTCAGCCTGTTGGTCAGGGTCCCGAGGTTTCTCAGTCGACCTCGACCGAAGCGGGCCGATCGGACGATTTCACCGCAGTCCGCGATGGTGGCATTCCCCGCCATTCCGTGGCGGCAATGGTGAATGAAAGCGACGTCATCGGGGCAGAGCGGCGCGATCGAGCCTACAAAGACGTCGAGGGTCGCACCCCAAGCGTCATTCTTGGCACCATAGTGCATCGGCTGCTGCAGCGTTTCGGGATCCGCGACGACATGGACCCGTCACAACTGGGAGCAGAAGTGTGGAGACTGGTGCAACCCGAGGAAGTACCCGATATTAGGGATCGCATCGCATTCGAAAACGATGTAATCTGCGGCTACGGCGCGTTGCTTCGCCGGCCCGACGTTCGCCACCTATACCTCTCGGGCACGGCGCTGCACGAAGTTCCATTCACGATGCGGCTCGAAGGCGCGATCGTCCGCGGCACGATCGATTGCCTGATTCGTTCGACAAGCGGCCGTGTGACTGTCCTCGAATTCAAGACCGGCCGGCCGCGTCCCGAACATGAGCGGCAGGCCAACCTCTACCGGCGAGCGGCCGAAGTGTTGTTCCCGGGTGCAGAGGTAGAGACGCGATTGGTCTACGTGGCTGAGGCGAGCGTCTGAGTCATCCGGCGCTGTTTACGATCGGCCATTCGACGCGATCGTCCGACGAGTTCCTGTCGCTGCTGGACGCCCACGGGGTCAACGGGATTGCTGACGTGCGAACGGTGCCGCGTTCGCGACGCCACCCGCACTTCGAACGCGACGCCCTTGCCGCAGTTCTGTCCGGGCACGGGATCGGGTACCGACACTTCGCGGGGCTTGGTGGTCTGCGCAAACCACGCGTGGATTCGCCCAACGGCGGTTGGCGTCACGAGGGGTTTCGCGGGTACGCCGACCATATGCAGTCGCCGGAATTCGCCGCGGCGCTCGATGCGTTGCTGGCGTGGGCCGAGGCTCGGAGTGCCGCTCTTGGGAATATCGCCGTGATGTGCGCCGAGGCGAAGTGGTGGCAGTGTCACCGGCAACTGATCGCGGATGCGGTCGTGGCTCGCGGGTTCGAGGTACGTCACATCATGTCGATTCGGGAAGCGCCGCGACATGCATTGACGCCGTTTGCACGCGTCGAAGGAACAGCGGTGACCTACCCGGCGCTCGTGTAGGAACCAATCGCTTGGTCGGCCAGTCTAACCAGCCAGGGGCTCTTGACCGCAATTCCCAAGAGGTCTCCGCTGGTCAGCCGCGAATTCTTGGGCGCGCGTCGCGTGCTGGCCCGTTATACGGTTCGTCAACGAGGCTGAATCGAAACTCTGGGGCCCGCAGAACGGGCAAAGGATGCAGATGACCAATCCAGCCCTCAACGAAGGCCACCGTGCAGCAGCAATGACGCTGTTGTCGCTCGAAACGCTTCCCTGTGGGTGTGTTGCAGGCATTTATCAGGCGCGTCCGACGGTAGTGGAGGTCGAGTTCGTCGAGGCCAAAGGGCCGCATTGCGTGTTTTCGCGCCATCGGACAGGTCATGTGACTCGGCTCGGCGTTCCCGAGGTGATGGTGGCCGATACAGGAGAACCGCTCGTCTGAATGTCCGGCACTGCACCTGTTTAGCTGAATAGTCCGGCTAAAACGGGCACCACATCGCTTTTCCGCCAATTCTGCATTGCACACGGCGGAACCGTCCCATAGAATCGATCGACAGGGAGAACCTAGTGACGACGAAAGAGGAGACGCGCGTGGCGCTGACCTGTCCCAGTTGTGGGAACGACCAGAATTTTCTCGTGAAGACGCTGCAGATGCACGTCGTGCACCTGGAAGACTCTCGCGTGGAAGTGTCCGAGGAAGGCCGGCCGAACGTCCTCGAAGTATTGTGCGACGAGTGCGAGACGGCTCTCAATCTCGACGACGTCGATGAAACCGTACGGAAGGAACTGCTGCTGACTCTCGGCGCGCGCTGATTTCCCATCGGGCCGCGTCGGCCCTCAGCTGTCCTCGTCCTCGACTTCCTCGAAGTAATCGCACTCCGGGCACACCCACTCACGGTAGTTGACAGTCTTCACCTGGGGTGTGCCTGGAACGCGATCCGTCACCACACGCTCGCGCACACGCATCGTTTCACCACACATCGGACAATCTTTTGCGGCCATTGACTTCTCTTCGGTCGACCCCTATCGTACCCACAGCGCGATGCCCGGTCACACGTTTCGGCCCTTCGGAGGCGACTCGATCGCGGTCATGACCGGCGACGAAAGTCGCGCCGATGCGAACTGTTTTGCCGACGAAGTCGTCGTCGACTTTCCCTCCGTCGCGCCCGCCGTGGACCGCATCCGCACCGCCTTTCTCGCGGAGGAGCGGGCGGCAGCATTCAGAACCGCGATCCAGTTGACACCGCGTGAAGCCCGTGACGGCGTCACGATGCCGCTCGACGTTCCCGTGCGTTGCACCTGTCGCGCGTGCGGTGGTCGCGGCGAGACCTGGCCCGAGCGCTGCGAGCGCTGCACGGGATCCGGCATCGAACTGTTTCGACACCAGCTGCAGGTCACGGTTCCAGCCGGCGTCCCCGATGGCGCGCGGTTCCATTTCGCCGTCACCGCCCGCCACAACCCTCCCACGCGCATCGAGCTTCGGATCCACATTTCGTGTCTGCCTTGAGCTAGGACGTGGATCGACACGTCCACCTGCTCGGCATCCTCGCGTCGTTGTGGGGAGCGCTTGCATTGCTCGCTGGCGTTTCGGTGCTGCTGCTCGCAGTCGCCGCGCTCGTGGAGGTTGGCAGCTCGACCGGGGTGGCCGCGAGCCTTACTGCAATCCTTTTCCTGTTGTTCGCTGTATTCGCGCTGATGTGGGGTGGCGCGCATCTTTGGGCGGCAATCCTCCTCCGGAAGCGTAAGCCGCTTGGACGCGTGCTCATGCTCGGTCTGGCGGTGGTGAACCTTCTGACCTTGCTCGGCACGCCTTTGGGCGTCTACGCGCTCTGGGTCCTGCTCACCAACGAAGGCCGGCGGCTGTTCGAGCCGGCTCACGCTGTCGCTACACGGTAGAATCAGAGAAGTTTCTCGACGCGGCGCGCACCTTTACGGTTCGCGCTGGCGGGCCATAAAGGCCCGCCCCGCATCCCAAAGGAATATGCCACCTACAGTTGATCGCGACGCGGTGCTCAACGCGCTGCGCGTGGTCGTCGATCCCGATCTGCGGCGAGACATCGTGACGCTTGGGTTCGTCAAGGATGTCGCGCTCGATGCCGGCCACGTCGCATTCACCATCGAGCTCACCACGCCGGCGTGTCCGGTCAAGGACCAGATGAAAGAGCAGGCGGCGGCCGCGGTTCGTGCGCTGCCCGGAGTCACGGCCGTCGACGTGCGCCTGTCGGCCAAGGTCCGCTCCGCCTCGCAGCCGGAAACCGGTCGTCCTCCGTTGCCTGGCGTGAAGAACGTGATCGCCGTCGGCGCGGGCAAAGGCGGCGTCGGCAAGACGACGATGGCCGTGAATCTCGCGCTGGCACTGGCGAAGTGCGGCAGCCGCGTCGGCATCCTCGACGGCGACGTCTACGGGCCGAACGTGCCGATCATGCTCGGCTTGACGGCGACGCAGCTCACGACCAACGGCAAGCAGATCGTTCCCGCGGAAAAATACGGCCTGCAGATCGTCTCGATCGGATTCCTCACCAACGATGACGCGCCGATCATCTGGCGAGGTCCGATGCTGCACGGCGCGATTCAGCAGTTCTTCCGCGACGTCGCGTGGACGGATCTCGATTACCTGATTGTCGACATGCCGCCAGGCACCGGGGACGTGGCGCTCAGCCTGAGTCAGACCGTTCCTGTCGTGGGGTCAATCGTCGTGACGACGCCGCAGCAGGTGTCGCTGAGCGACAGCCGGCGTGCCGTGCGGATGTACGAGAAGCTCAATATCCCGCCGATTGGCATCGTCGAGAACATGAGTTATTTCGCGTGTCCGAACTGCCACCACGAGTCGGACGTGTTCGGCCATGGCGGCGGAGAAGCGCTGGCCGCAGAGATGAACGTGCCGTTCCTCGGCCGCCTCCCGGTGTATCAGCCGATCAGCCACGGCAGCGACATCGGTGTGCCGCTCGTCATCGCCGAGCCTGCGTCGGCAGCCGCGCGTGCGTTCCTCACCGTGGCCGAACGCACGGCCGCACAGGTCTCGATCGCCGCCCACAAGACCGCAGAAGCCAACAAGGGAAAGATCCCGCTCATTCCCGTGCGATGACCGTGACCGACATCGACCTTCCGTTCGCCAAGCGCACGCTGCCCAACGGCCTCGACGTCATCGTTCACGAGGATCACCACGTCCCCATCGTCGCGGTCAACATCTGGTACCACGTCGGGTCGAAGAACGAACGGCTTGGGAGGACGGGGTTCGCGCATCTCTTCGAGCATTTGATGTTCGAAGGATCGGAACACCATAACGCCGGTTACTTTCCTCCGCTGCAGCGGGCAGGCGCGCTGCTCAACGGGTCGACCAACACCGATCGCACGAACTACTGGGAGGTGGTGCCGACCAGCGCGGTCGACCTGGCGTTGTGGATGGAGTCCGATCGCATGGGCTACCTCCTGCCCGCACTCACGCGACAGCGCTTCGAGACGCAGCGCGACGTCGTCCTCAACGAGCGGCGGCAGAACTATGAGAATCGACCGTACGGCCTCGCGCTCATCGCGATCCTGGCGGCGCTGTTTCCGCCCGAGCATCCATACCACTGGCTGACGATCGGTGCCGCCGATGACATTCGCGCGATGCAGTTCGAGGATGTGCAGGAGTTCTTCCGAACGTACTACCATCCGGCCAACGCCTCCGTGGTCCTCGCCGGCGATATCGAGGTGGCTCGCGGGTTCGACCTGGCAGAGGAGTACTTCGGCGGGATCCCTGCAGGTCCGAAACCGGCGCCGGTGCGCGCCGACGCCGTCCTCGGGCACGAGCATCGCATGACGTTCGAGGATCGCGTCGAGCTGCCGCGCATCTACATGGCGTGGCACTCGCCCGCGATGTTCGCTGCGGGCGACGCGGAGATGGATCTGCTCGCCGATCTGCTCGCGACCGGCAAGACGTCGCGACTGTACCGATCGCTCGTGTACGACCGTCGAATCGCGGTGGACGTCTCTGCGTATCAAAGCTCGCGCGAGATTGGCAGCTTCTTCCTCCTTGCGGTGACGGCGGCGCCCGGTCACCCTCTCAGCGATGTGCTGAGCCTGATCGATCAAACGCTGCAGGCGGTCGTCGACGAAGGGCCCACCGATGCCGAGCTCGAACGATCCATGGCGCAGGCGGAAGCGCACTTCGTCTATCGTCTGCAGACCGTTGGCGGTTTCGGCGGAAAGTCCGATCAGCTGAACGCCTACAACGTGTTGCGTCGCGATCCTGGCTATTTCGCGGCAGATCTCGGACGCTACCGCGCGGCCACGGGACGGACCGTCCAGGCCGCCGCACAGGCGTATCTGCGGTTCGATCGGCGCGTCCTGCTGGCGGTGGTTCCGCGCGGGCAGCAGTCGTTGTCCGTGCCTGGCGCGGAGCCGGTGAGCGTCTCGTGACCGTGAACCGATCCCGTCTTCCGGACATCGGACCGGATCCGCAATTCCTGTTTCCGATCATCGTCCGGCACACCTTGGACAACGGTCTGAAGGTGCGCACCATCGAGCACCCGAGCGTGCCGGTGATCAGCTTCATCGTGCAGGTCGATGGCGGCTCCGGCTCCGATCCCGCGACCCAGGAAGGTCTGGCGGCGATCGTCGCCGACATGATCGACGAAGGGACCGGATCGCTGAGTGCGCTCGACGTGTCGGACGCGCTGGCGCGCATCGGCGCTGATTACGATGTCGACGTCGGCGCCGACGCGACGATGTTCGGGCTGACGACGCTGACGCGGTTCGCCGATCGCGGCGCGTCGCTGCTGGCGAGTCTCGTGACACGTCCGAGCCTGCGCCAGGATGATTTCGCGCGGGTGCAACAACTGCGTCTCGATCGGCTGCGTCAGCTCAAGGATCTGGCCCCGGCGGTCGCCGAACGCGCGTTTCTCCGGCTCTTGTACGGCACGCATCCGTATGGGCATCTTCCAATTGGCAACGATCGTTCGTTGCGCGACATCACGCTGCCTCACATCGCCGAGTTCCATGAGCGCATCTATCGCCCGAACCGGGCGACGCTCGTCGTAGCCGGCGCGTTGTCGCACACCGAGATGTTGCAGCTGGCGCGCGACGCGTTTGGATCGTGGACCGGCACGGGGAGAGACTCGGCGATGGAGCCCTCCGTCGTCGATGCATCGGTCGACGGGCACTCCCGACTCGCGATTGTCGCGCGCGACGGCGCAGCGCAGTCGGAGTTGCGCATCGGACAGCTGGCCGCGCGACGCAACACTCCGGACTATCCGGCGCTGCTGCTGATGAACGCCGTGCTTGGCGGTCAGTTCGTGAGCCGCGTGAATCTCAAGCTGCGGGAGGAAAAGGGCTATACGTACGGCGCGCGTACCGGCTTCGATTGGAGGCGCGGCGTGGCCCCGTTCGTGTTACAGGCCAGCGTCCATACCGCGTCCACGGCCGACGCGATCAAGGACGCTCTCGGCGAGATCGAGGGGATGACCTCGAGCCGTCCGCCGTCGAGTGACGAGTTGATGCTCGCGCGCGCGTCATTGACGCGCGGCTATCCTCGAGGCTTCGAAACGGCACAGCAGGTGGCTCGCGGCGTCGCCCAGCTGGCGCTGTACGATCTGCCGGACACGTACTTCGAGGAGTTCATTCCCAAGGTCCATGCCGTGACGGTGGACGACGTCGTGACTGCCACACGGCGGTATCTCGATCCGGGCACGCTGACCGCGCTGGTCGTCGGCGATCACGGCGTCGTCGGCGATTCGCTGGCGACGCTCGGCCTCGGCCCGCCGGAGTTGTTGCCTTCGGAATCGTGAGGGTGATGTCGTGGCCGACGCCGAGCCATCGCGCGCCGACTCCGAGGCGGGACTCGATCGTCTCGTCAGCGTCGCCGTCCTCGTCGGCATCGTCGCGGCGGTGATCGCCGGGGCGACCATCTGGTTGTTGCTCAGCGATCCGGTGACCGTGGCCAGCTCGATTGACGAAGGCGAGATCTCGCCGCTCGTCCGCCAGCTCGCGAACGTCCTCTACGAAGCGATCGTCAGCCTCCTGAACTACTTGTAAACTCCCAACCCGCTTTGCCTCGAGCCAACTCCCAACTCCCAAGTCTCGACTCGTTGCTTTGGGAGTTGGGCCTGCGTCAGACGTTGGGAGTTTGGGCGTTGGGAGTTGGCTCAGCGAAGCGGGTTGGGAGTTGGGAGTTTACAGATTCCGTCGAAGGAATCGAATCAACACGTAGGCGTCGTAGAACTTGAACGGCGCGGTCCCCGTGCTGTAGTGACCGCACGGCAACGTCGCCACTTCGTGAGAGATCCCGCGGCGCCTGAACTCCTGCACCAGCGTTCGCGAAAGATCGACCGGGAACGTCAGGTCATAACGCGCGTACACCAGCAGCGTGCGTGTCTCCCTCACTCGATCGAGATAGGACCACGGGCTGATCGGACGCCACAGGTGGCGCAGCGTATCGAGGTCGATGTGTCCGTCCAGTCCCTGCCGGACATGAAGCGTCGACAGACCGTGCCAAACCACATCCGCGAACCATGGCGACACATGATTGAGCGCCTGCGCTCGAATCAGCGGTTCGTGCGCCGCCGTCAGCATCGACAGGCACGATCCAAGGCTCGTCCCCAGGATGCCGATGCGCTCGAATCCTTGCTGGCGCAGCCATGCGACCGCGCGACGCGCGTCGAGCACCGCCTGCCTGCAGACCTGCACCGTGCGAGTAATGTTGGAGCTGACGATGTAATCGGCCCGTGTCAGCTCGGGCGGCATGCGTGCATCGTGATACGGCAGCGAGAGACGAAGCGCGGAGATGCCGCATCGGGCAAGCAGGCGCGACAGTCCGATGTGACCATCGGCGCCGGCATTCCACTGCGGAAGGACGACGACCGCCCTGCCGCGTGGTGAACGGTTTCCGGTGGTCAACTCGCCTGGCGCTGGAAACCACCGCGCGACGACGGTGTTGTTCTGCGGGTGCGGCGAAACGAACGCGCTTGGAAAGCGTAACGTTGCACCTTCTCCTGAACCGCGGCGCGGGCCTTGATCGTTCGCGAGGTCGTACTCACGCGTCGCCGGCGTGGCGAAGAATGCCTCGGTATCCCGCATCACGTCGTCGACCCATCGCTCGACACGCCGAAGCGCGGGATCATCGTCGTGATTCGACGAGAGCCAGTCGGTGCCCCATTCGAACGGCCGGACGACGCGGTCCTTGGTGACCGATGCGAGCCGGCGTTCCCAGGAATGGAAGAGAAATGAAATCATGAACTCGACCGTAAGCAGTCAACTTCGAACTCCCAACTCGAGACTGGCGCCAACTCCCAAGGCGTTGGGAGTTGGGCGTTGGCTCGGGCGTCAGTGGGTTGGGAGTTTCGCGAGCGGCAGCATCGTTGCAGTCAAGAACGAACACCAGATCCATGATCGAACATCCCAGAAAACCCGACGCGCCGCGATCGCCCGAGAAGCCGGATATCGTCGACGAGCAACGACCGGATATTGCGCCGGCGCCTCCACCGGATATTCCTCCGCAGCCGCTGCCCGATCGACCGGATCCTCAGCGGGACACACCAGGGCCGAGGTAAGGCTCGAGAGCGGCGGCAACCCGAAGCAAGCCGGACGTCTGTCGCCCAGGCCCGACGAGCTGTGCACCGACGGGTAGTCCCTCGGCGGTTTTTCCACAGGGGACTGCAATCGCCGGATGACCCGTGATGTTGAAGAGCTGCGTCAGCCGCAGGGTGATGTTCCGAACCGCCTCCTCGGATCCACCAATTCGCACCGTCGACGCGCCGAGTGTGGTCGCCGGCACGGCCATCGCCGCGAGCAGCAGCCCGTCGCGTCCGTTGAGCGCCGCATCCACTTCGGCGATCAGCAGCTCACGTCCTCGCATCGCGCGCACGTAGTCCTGCGCGAGGATGTAGCGACCCATCTCCAGGCGTATGCGCACGTTGGGCGTGTAGTCGTCGGGTCTGCTGTCGAGCGTCATCGCGTGATACGCCGCCGCCTCCGCGAGAACGATGTGCAGATAGATGGGCGCGATGTCGCCCGCGTGCCCGATGCTGACGTCTTCGAGCACGACGCCTGCGTCCACCAATCGCGTGCAGGCCTCATCGAACGCCTGCGCGACCTGCGGATCAAGCACCGCGGTGAAGTATCCGCGCAGCACACCGAGACGAATGCCGCGAGCGTCACGATGTTCGAGCGCAGAAGCGCGCTCGCCCTGAAGTGTCGCGTACAGGATCGCGGCGTCTTCGACCGAGCGGCAGATCGGACCGACGTGATCCATGGTCCCGCTCAACGGCACGACGCCATCGGTCGGTACTTCGTGCAACGAAGGCTTGAGTCCGACGAGGCCGCACGCGGCGGACGGGATCCGAATCGATCCGCCAGTGTCCGTGCCGATCGACGCGTACGCCATGTCCGCCAGCACCGACGCCGCGGATCCACCGGACGATCCTCCGGGAGAACGCGATGGATCGGATGGATGACGCACCAGACCGAATGCGGAATCCTCGTTCGTCGTGCCGAACGCGAACTCGTGCAGGTTCGTCTTGCCGATGATGACCGCGCCGGCCGCGCGTAGCCGCGTCACGACGGTCGCGTCTCGCTGCGCGACGTGGCCCGCTCTGACGCGTGACGCCGCAGTCGTGGCAATCCCGCGCACGTCGATGATGTCCTTCAGCGACACGGGGACGCCGTGCAGCGGTCCTCGCCACGTCCCCGCGCCAATCTCGCGATCCGCTTCCCGCGCCTGTTCGCGCGCCTGTTCCGCGAGCACCGTGATGTAGGCGTTGATCGACGTGTCGCGATCGGCGATGCGCTCGAGGCAGCGTTCGGTGATGGCTTCGGCAGTCGACGTACGCTCCCTCAGGGCGCGGCCGACATCCGCAATCGTCCGCGGCTCAGTGCTCATTCTGAACAGCGGTGCTCATCCTGAACAGCGTTCATCGTGTTTGCGGCGTCGTCGGATTCGCCAGTCGCGTCGGCGTTCCAGTCGGCGGTCCGCAACGCGGCCGTCGAACGGGCCAGCGCTTCGAGCAGCGGTCGGAGGGCAGGGAGGCCGCGCCGCTCCGCGTCTTGAGTGGCAGTGTCCAGCCAGGTTTTGACAGTCACGCAATGAACGCCGCGGACCTGACAAGGCCCGCGCCACCCTCTCATTGTAAGCTGGCCGCGTGAGACACACGAAGATCGTCGCCACTCTCGGGCCTGCGTCGAGCGGCGCCGACATCATTCAACAGATGGTTGCCGCAGGTGTCGACGTCTTCCGTTTGAACTTCTCGCACGGCACGCACGAGACGCACGCGCAATCGATCGAGCGGATCCGCGCCGCCGCGGATGCGGCAGGACGCACGATCGCGATCCTTCAGGACCTGAGCGGACCGAAGATCCGGACAGGAACGCTCGTCGGAGGCAAGCCGTTCGAGCTGAAGGCTGGCGATGCGCTGACGATTGCAGTCGGTGATTTTCCGGGCGAGGCCGGCCGGGTCTCTACGACTTACAGCGATCTCCCGCGATCGGTTCATGCCGGTGATGCACTCCTGCTAGATGACGGCCACATTCAGCTGCGTGTGGAGGACCGGACCGACGAGGAGGTACGGACGGTTGTCGTCGATGGCGGTATGCTCGGCGAGCACAAGGGCATCAACGCGCCTGGCGTGGAACTGCCCGCTTCGAGCCTCACGGCCAAGGATGCCGAGGATCTGAAATTCGGCGTCGCGTCAGGCGTCGACTACATCGCGCTCAGCTTCGTGCAGAGCGCTGCCGATCTGCGGCTGGCGCGTGCCGCATTACGTGATGCGGGCGCGCCGCAGATGCCGCTCGTGGCCAAGCTCGAACGGCCGGAAGCGGTCACGCGGATCGACGAAATCCTCCACGAATCGGACGCCGTGATGGTGGCGCGCGGCGATCTCGGCCTCGAGCTTCCGCTCGAGCGCGTGCCGCGGGTGCAGAAAGAGATTACGTGGCGAGCTCGCGTGCTCGGCATCCCCGTGATCGTGGCGACGCAGGTGCTCGAGTCGATGCGCACCGAGCCGCGCCCGACGCGAGCGGAGGTCAGTGATGCGGCCAACGCGGTGGATGATCAGGTGGATGCCATCATGCTGGCCGGTGAAACCGCGGCCGGCTCGTATCCGCTGCGCGCTGTTCAGACGCTCGATCTGATCGTCCGGGACGCCGAATCGGTCCCTCCCGTCGGGTCGCTGCCGCTCCAGGACCCGCATCTGCTCAGCGGTCATGGCCTGGCGCTGTGCGAGGCGGCGGTCACGCTGGCCGAGCACGGGGAAGCGTCGGCCATTGTTGCGATCACGCGAGGCGGCAAGACAGCCAGGGTGCTGTCGGCGCTGCGGCCGCGTGTGCTGGTCTTCGCCGCGACGGATCGTCCGAACATCGCGCGTCGCCTGGCGCTCGTCTGGGGTGTCGTGCCGATCCTGATGGACATCGGGCAGGACATCCAGGCCGCGGCAACCGGCATCGGCCGCGATCTCGTCGCCCGCGGCGTCATCGCGCCCGCGTCGCCGATCGTGCTCGTGAGCATCACGCCCGATCTCGCACCCGGCGCGTCGAACTTCCTGAAGATCCAGCGCGTGTAGGGCGGGTCCCGCGCAGCGGACCCGCCGTCGTTCATAATCGAGGGATGGACCCGCAGCCGCTCGCGTATCTGGATCGGGAATTCCTCGACAGCGAAGAAGCACGCCCGTTGCGCATCCTCGCGGAGTATCTGGAACCGCTGCGTCGATTCAGAGCGCAGAACATTCAAGACACGGTCGTGTTCTTCGGGTCGGCACGCATCCACAGCCGCGAGGACGCCGAGCAGGCGCTCGAGCGACTCCAGCGTGGCTTCGGCGCCCGCGATGACTCCCACAACGAGAACCTGGCCCGCGGACGAAAGGCGGTCGAGTGGTCGCGCTACTACGAGGATGCGCGCCAGCTCGCTCGCATGCTGACGGAGTGGACGCAGACCTTGACGTCTCCCTACTACCGCTTCGTCGTCACGTCAGGCGGCGGCCCCGGAATCATGGAAGCGGCCAATCGCGGCGCGCATGAAGCGGGAGGCAAGACGATCGGCCTCAACATCCGCCTGCCGCACGAGCAGGGACCGAACCGCTACATCACCGACGGGTTGCACTTCGAGTTCCACTACTTCTTCATGCGCAAGTTCTGGTTTGCGTATCTCGCCAAAGCGCTCGTGATCTTCCCCGGCGGGTTCGGCACGCTCGACGAGATGTTCGAGATCCTGACGCTCATGCAGACCGAAAAGCTCGCCAAGCAGATTCAAATCATTCTGTACGGCTCGGAGTACTGGGACGGGATCCTCAAGCTCGAACCAATGGCGGAGTGGGGGGCAATCGGTCCGTCGGACATACACCTGGTGGAGCGCGCCGATACGCCCGCTGACGCGTTCGCGCTGCTGCAGGCTCACCTCACCGAGCATCACGTGTTGCCGCCCACGGCACAGGAGATGCGCGCGCCGGGGATCGCGAAGACGAGATCCTGAAGGCCGGGTGGATGGTTGTTGGTAGATAGTGGTTGCTTGCGCAAAGCACAGCCGCTTTCTTTTTTTGAGGTTGCCCCACGAACCACCATCTACCACCCACCACGCACCACCAGCACCGAGCGTGATAGCATCATCGAACCCCAACCGTGCAAAGAAGGCCCCGGTCCCGGTTCTTCCGGAACGCTGCCCTGGTTCTGTGTGTGAGCCTGATGCCCGGCTTGGCGCAGGGGCAGTCGATCTCGCTGACGCCGCCGACGATTCTTGCCGGCGCGGCGGCCGCTGCCGACTGGGCGACGACGTATCACGCCTTGAAGTACTACCGACTACGCGAGGCCAATCCGCTGTTGCGGCCGCTGTCCAGGTCGCCTGGTCCCCTCGTGTCGATCGGCGGCGCAATCGATGTCGCCGCTCTCAGCGCGTGGGATCTGTCTATTGGCCGTTCGCGACCACAGGCTGCGACAGCGGGTCTGTGGGCGATGGCGGCATTCCGCTCCTATCTCGCGATTCACAACCTGCTGAACGAGAGGAAAGCGGCGAAAAGGTAGGTAGGTTGCTAAGCAGATAGGTAGCTAGGTAAAGAACTCTTGTCTTTCGGACCCAGCAACCCAGCAACCCTGCTACCCAGCAGCCTAGCAACCCAGCTACCCCGCCGCGGCTTCTTTCCATCCGCGGCGTTTCAGCGCCTCGCGCAGCGCATGGGCACGCGCGACGGCGCGCGGTTCCAGATCGAACGGCTCCTCGACGATCACCGCCATCCTCGATTCCACGGTCAGATGCAGTTGACCCTGCTGGCGATAGACGGAGCACCAGAGTCGATCTTCATTCCACGCCAGCTGCCACAGCAGGGCAACGCGTTCCCGGTTCACCGCGTGCACGTGCCGTATTATGAACGCGGACTCTTGCAGGACGGGTCTCGAGTTCCAAGACCCGCCGGCGCCTGTTGTTCGAATGCTCCCGCCGTTCCTGCTCCTCGAAGACAGCTACACCGACGTGCAGTCGATGATGGCGCTCCTCAAGCGCATTGGTCTGGTCAATTCGGTCCGTGTGATCGGATCCGTTCCCGACGCACAGAAGTATCTGGTCGATTGCGTGCCGTCCCGGCTGCCGGTCGTTGTCTTCATCGGCGCACAAGTGCGCGGTGCCCACGGGCTGGAGCTACTCGAGTGGATGCGACAACAGCCGGACGCGATCGCGCGGATCGCTGCCATTGCGTTGGTCCATGCCACCGACGAACCAGTCGCGGACCAGGCAGCGGAGCTCGGTCTTCCGACCGTGGAGAAGCCGGTCGAGATGCGCGCTCTCATTGCCGCCATGAAGAGCCTGGGGTTGCCGGAGCGAGCTAAAATCGACGTTTCGACCCTCACCGTTCAGGTGGAGTTGTGGCCAAGAGGAACCCAGCTCGATGGGTAGGTTGGCTGGGTGGTCGATGGTGGATTGTGGATAGTGGGGTCGGTGGTTGGCGGTTCGTGGTTGGTGATTCTTGACGGACTATCCACCAACCACCACCCACCAACCAGGCTCAGGGCGCGTCTTGCTTTAGAGACGTGCCGGTAAGCAACTCGCCCATGCAGGGCGTAAGGGATATAGGACAAGCCATCGTGGGATTCCGAGGGATCCGGCGGCAGCCGGTCGGTCGGCCGTCCGCCATCGTCGTCGTATGCCTGCTCGGGCTCGCAGCCATCGTCTGTTCGTGTACCGGTAGCCAGGCGCGTCAGCAAACAACCCAGAACAACGAGGGCGGAGGACGCCGCGGTCGAGGCGGCGGTGAGGGACCGGTTCCGGTTACCACGGCGTCCGCCGTGCAGAAGGCTGTCCCCGTTACCCTCAGCGCCGTGGGATCGGCCGAAGCGATCTCGACCGTCCAGGTCCGGTCTCAAGTCACCGGACGCCTGTCCGAAATTCATTTCAGTGAGGGCCAGGAAGTCGAGGCAGGCCAGCCTCTGTTCACCATCGACCCGCAGCCGTTTCAAGTGGTGCTCGACCAGGCGTCGGCGATCCTTCAACGCGACACGGCGCAGGCAGGGAACGCGCAGTCGCAGGCCGAACGGTACAAGAGTCTGTTCGACCGCGGCCTGATCCCGCGCGACCAGTACGAGACGCAGCTCGCGACGGCGAACGCGCTCAAAGCGACGACGGCCGCGGACGAAGCGGCCATTGCTGCGGCCCGGTTGAATCTCCAGTATTCGAAGATCACCGCGCCCGTGACCGGTCGCACGGGTGCACTGCTCGTGCACCAGGGCGATCTGATTCAGGCGAACGGATCGACACCGCTCGTCGTGATCAACCAGCTCGCGCCGATTTACGTGACCTTCTCCGTGGCCGGCAAGTTCCTCGACGAGATCCGCCGCGCGCAGCGTTCGACCCCGCTCAAGGTGTTGGCGCACGTGACCGGCTCGGACGCGGAAGAGGGATCGTCGGACACCGGGCGTCTGACATTCATTGACAACACCGTCGATTCTCAGACCGGGACGATCAAGTTGAAGGGGACGTTCGCCAATGCCGGTCGCGAGCTGTGGCCTGGCGAGTTCCTCGACGTTACGCTCGTGCTCAGGACCGAGCCGCGCGCGGTCGTCGTGCCTTCCGCGGCGGTGCAGGCCAGTCAGCAGGGACAATACGTCTTCGTCGTCGACGGCCAACAGCGCGCGGAGATGCGGCCTGTCACTGTGTCGCGCGTCGAGGGTGATGAATCGATCATCGCCACCGGTCTCGGCGCCGGCGAGGTGGTCGTCACCGATGGCCAGTTGCGGCTGGTCCCCGGTTCACGGGTCGGGATGCGTAGTGGGGCACCTAGCACCGCGGCGGGCGAGGCACAATGAATCTGTCGGAACTGTTCATTCGTCGGCCGGTTGCGACGACGCTCGTTGTCGTGGCGATCGTCAGCTTTGGCGTGATGGGCTATATGGTGCTGCCCGTCAGCGATCTTCCGGTCGTCGACTTCCCGGTGATTCAGGTGCAGGCCAACCTGCCCGGAGCGAGTCCCGAGACGATGGCCGCATCGGTGGCGACGCCGCTCGAGAAGCAGTTCTCGGCAATCGCCGGTGTGGAGTCGATCAGCTCTACGAACAGTCTCGGCAACACGAACATCACGCTGCAGTTCGGCCTCGATCGCAACATCGATGCAGCCGCCCAGGACGTGCAGTCGATGATCGCGCGCGCGCAGCGTCAGCTGCCGCCCGACATGCCGACGCCGCCGTCGCTCAACAAACAGAATCCGACTGACCAGTCGATCATGTTTCTGACGGTCAGCTCGAAGACGCTGCCGTTATCGCAGCTGAACGAGTACGCGGAAACCGTCGTCGCGCAGCGGCTCTCGACAGTTCCCGGCGTGGGGCAGGTCAACTTGAACGGAGCGCAGAAGTTCGCGGTCCGCATCGATCTCGATCCGCGTGAGCTGGCGGCGCGTCAGATCGGCATCGATCAAGTGGCCACCGCCGTGCAGCAGGCGAACTCCAATCGCGCCACCGGCACGTTGTACGGGCCCGAGCAGCAGTTCGTGGTCCAGGCGCAGGGCAAGCTGCTGTCGGCCGCCGACTACAAGCCGGTCGTCGTCGCCTATAAGAACGGCTCGCCCGTGCGTCTCTACGAGCTGGCGAACGTCTTCGACGGCGTCGAGAACGACAAGACCGGCGCCTTCTACAACGACACGCGCACCATCATGCTGTCGATCAACCGGCAGCCCGGAACGAACATCGTCCAGATCATCGACGCGATTCGCGCGATCCTTCCGTCGCTGCAGGCACAGCTGCCGGCATCCGCGACGCTGGCGACGCGCTACGACCGATCGCTGACGATCCGCGAGTCGGTCGCCGACGTGAAGTTCACACTGGTCCTGACGATGTGCCTCGTGGTGCTCGTCATCTTCCTGTTCCTGCGGAACCTCTCCGCGACGATCATCCCCAGCCTGGCGCTGCCGGTGTCTGTGGTCGGCACGTTCGCGGTGATGTATCTCTTCGGCTACAGCATCGACAACCTGTCGATGATGGCGCTCACGCTCTCGGTCGGCTTCGTCGTCGACGACGCGATCGTGATGCTCGAGAACATCGTCCGGCACATGGAGATGGGAAAGCCGCCGTTGGCGGCCGCGTTCAGCGGCTCGCGCGAGGTCGCCTTCACCATTCTGTCGATGACGGTGTCGCTGGCCGCCGTCTTCATTCCGGTGCTGTTCATGGGTGGCATCGTCGGCCGCCTGATGCACGAATTCGCGGTGACGATCACGTCCGCGATCCTCGTGTCCGGTGTCGTGGCCATCACGCTCACGCCGATGCTGTGCAGCCGGTTCCTGACGCCGCCGCACAGCATGCGGCATAGCCGCCTCTATCAGACGACGGAGCGCATGTTCGACGGCGCGCTGGCTGTCTATGCGTGGACCTTGCGGCACACGCTGCGCTACCGCGCTGTCGGGATGGTCGTTGCGGCGGCGTTGTTGGGCGGCACTGTGTATCTGTACATGAGGGTGCCGACGGGGTTCATTCCGAATCAGGACACCGGTCAGCTGAACGTGCAGATTGAGGGCGTGCAGGGGATCAGTTTCGCGTCGCTGGTGGAGCACCAGATGCAGGTGGCGCGGATCATCATGGCGGACCCGAATATCGAGTCGGTGTCGCAGATGTTCCAGGGCGGCAACCAGGGGCGCATCTTCCTCGGCTTGAAGCCGCGCGATCAGCGGCCGCTCAGCGCCGACGAGATCGTGGAGGAGCTCCGTCCGAAGCTCTCCGGAATCACCGGCGTTCGCGTGTTCATCCAGAATCAGCCGCCGATCCGACTGAGCACACAGAACACACGAAGCCTGTATCAGTACACGCTGCAGGACCCTGACACCGCAGAGCTCTACGAATTCGCGCCGAAATTCGAGGAGCGCCTGAAGCAGATTCCCGGACTATCGGACGTGACGAGCGACATGCTGCTCAAGAACCCGCAGGTCGACGTGACGTTCGATCGCGATCGAATCGCATCCCTCGGACTGACGGTGGACCAGGTCGAGAACGCACTCGCTTACGCGTACGGCACCCGCCAGGTGTCGACGATCCTTGCTCCACAGAATCAGTATCAGGTGATCATGGAAGTCGCGCCCGAGTTCCAGTCGAACCAGGCGGCGATGTCGATGCTGTACCTGCACGGCGCGAACCAGCAGCTGGTGCCGCTTTCCGCGATTGCCGACGTGAAGCCGTCGGTCGGCCCAATGCAGATCAATCACGTCGGCCAGCTGCCGTCGGTCACGCTGTCGTTCAACCTGAAACCAGAGGTGGCACTCGGAGATGCGGTAGCGGCCGTGCAGGAGGCGTCGCGCGAGATGCTTCCCGCGACCATCGTCGGCAGCTTCCAGGGTCAGGCGCAGGCGTTCCAGTCCTCGATGCAGGGCCTCGGCTTGATTCTGGTGTTGGCGATCTTCGTGATCTACATCGTGCTCGGTATCCTGTACGAAAGTTTCATCCACCCCATCACGATTCTGTCCGGTCTGCCGGCTGCGGGATTCGGCGCGCTGCTGACGCTGATGCTGTTCAAGACGGATCTGAACCTGTACGCCTTCGTCGGCATCATCATGCTCGTCGGCCTCGTGAAGAAGAACGGCATCATGATGATCGACTTCGCGATCGAGGCGCGGCGCAACGAAGGGAAGTCGGCGCCCGAGGCAATCTACGATGCCTGTCTGGTTCGCTTCCGCCCGATCATGATGACGACGATGGCCGCGCTCGTCGGCACGTTGCCGATCGCGCTTGGCTGGGGTGCAGGCGCGGAAGCACGGCGTCCGCTTGGCCTCGCGGTCGTCGGCGGCCTGCTCGTCTCACAGACGTTGACGCTCTATCTGACGCCGGTTTTCTACACCTACATGGAGTCGCTCAGCGAGCGCCTGTTCCGCCGTCGCGCGGTGGGCGTGACGTTCCAGCGTCCAGGCGACGCGGCCGCCGGCGCGCACATTCCACGCTAGCGCGCTGGAAGGAATCGGGATTCAGGGATCAGGAATCAGGGCTGGGCCAGTGATCAGGGCAAAGGTATCAGGCTGAAGGCTGGGGCGACCCTGATTCCTAGACCAGCCCTGAATCCTGATACCTGATATTTGATTCCTGCTCGAAGCCGTTACCAGGCCAGGTTCGTCTCTCGTGCCGGCTTCACATAATGCGCGACGACGCTGATCAAGTGCTCGAGGCCGACCGGTTTGAGCAGATAGTCGGCAGCCTTCAAGTCACAATCGAGCACTTCCGACAGCGGCGCGCCCGTCGTGATGATGGTGGGAATCGCAGCCATCCTCGGGTCCGTCCGTTGCGCAAGACGGAAGCGCCACCCGTCCATGTCGGGCATCTTCAGATCGAGCAGGATCACGCCAATCTGCGTGTTGGTCCGCAGCAGCTCGAACGCTTCGCCGCCGGTTGAGGCTTCCATCACATCGAACCCGGCGAGGTGCAGAGCCTGGGAGAACATCTCGCGAACCGCCTGGTCGTCGTCGACCAGCAGCACGCACTGCACGGGGGACCCGCCGGTGTCCGGGGCCGTGGGCAGGTCGGGCGGACGCCGGACTTTACGGTCCAGCATGTTCGATACCTCCGTTGTGTATCTATCGGCCGGACCGTGCAGAACGTGAGGGTCAGATGACAGAAGCGCGCGTGATGTCTTTGATTGCGGGCGTTCCGCACTGGCGCATGGTGAGCTGGAGCTCGGCGCGCGCGATGTCGATGACGCGCTCGACGCCCTTCTGACCGAATGCGCTGAGGGCCCAGACATAGGGCCGGCCGATCCCGACCGCCTTCGCTCCGAGCGCGAGCGCCTTGAAGATGTCCGTGCCGCGACGGAAGCCGCTGTCCACGAACACCGGAATCTGGCCGCCGACGCCGTCGACGACCTCGCCGAGCGCATCGATCGTGGCGCGGCCCGTTTCAGTGGCGCGGCCACCATGATTCGACACGACCACTCCGTCGACCCCGTGCTCGCGCGCGAGCCGGGCATCCTCACGCGTCTCGATCCCCTTGAGCACGAGCTTCATGCGCGTGAGTTTCCGCAGTCGTTCGAGGTACGCCCAGCTGGCCGCCGGCGGGTTCATCCCTCCGGTGATGCCGCTCATCATCGGCAATGCGTCTATCGCACGTCCGCCGCGCGCCGAGGCGTGACAGGCCGTGCAGTCGCGTGTATCCGCTCGACGGAAGCGCTCCGCGGTTTCGAGGTTACGACCGCCGAGCAGATCGACGGTCCACACGAGGACCGGGCAGCCCAGCGCTTCGACTCGACGCACCAGACGTTCGTTGCCGTCCCATTGCGACGGCATGTAGAGCTGGTACCAAGGTGGCGTCCCGCGGGCCATCGCCACTTCTTCCACCGGAGTCGACGTGGCGGTTGAGAGCACCTGGACGACGTTCTTGGCCCCCGCCGCTTTCGCGACGGCGACCTCACCTTCCGGATGAAACATCTTCTGGCCACCGATAGGGCAGAGGAAGATGGGTGAGTCCCACACGGTGCCGAACACCTCGGTCTTGAGGTCGACCTTGCTGACGTCGACCAGGCGGCGCGGTCGCAGTTTGAAGTGGGTGAATCCCTCTCGATTTGCCCTCACCGTCGCGTCGTCGTCCACGCCCGACGCCGTGTAGCCCCAATGGGCTGGAGGAAGCACGCGGCGAGCAGCTTCTTCGAAGTCCATCAGCGTGATGGCATCTTCGACAGTGCTCAGCTTCAGTGCCGGGTTCTGGTTGAGCGCCTGCGCCCAGGCTACGCTGGCCAATAGAGGACTTCCCGCCAAGAACTGCATGAACAGTCGGCGCGAGGTGAGGCCGGATTTCGTGGGGGCCGCCTTGAGGCGGCCCGAATAAGCTGGGTTCACGGGGCGGATTCTACCCATATACTATTGGGGCTACAAACGCGTGAAGGAGCCGTGCGCATGAGAAGGCTGATTCTGACGCTTGTCGGGTCCCTTGTGGCCGCATCCCCTCTGCTTCTGGGGGCGGCCGAGTCGTCGTCACCGACCTTCTACAAGGACGTTCTGCCAGTCCTTCAGGCGAACTGTCAGTCGTGCCATCGGCCCGGCGAAGTTGCGCCCATGTCGCTGATCACCTATGAAGAGGCGCGACCGTGGGCGAAGGCGATTCAGAAAGCGGTCATCAATCGACAGATGCCGCCCTGGTTCGCCGATCCGGCCTACGGTCACTTCGCAAATCAGCGCCGATTGAGCGATCGCGATATCGCCACGCTCAACGCGTGGGTCGATGCCGGAGCGCCCGCGGGCAATTCGAGTGATGCCCCGCCGCCGGTTCAGTTCCCGCAAGGCTGGAACATCAAGCCTGATGTCGTCGTGGAGATGCCGAAGGCCTTCGAGCTGCCGGCCCGTGGCACCATCAACTACAAGTACGTGCTGGTGAAGGCCGACTTCAAAGAGGACATGTGGGTCACGTCCGCTGAAATGCGGCCGGGCAACCCGAAGGTTTTGCATCACGGCAAGGTCTGGGTGCGGCCTCCGGGATCGACCTGGCTGAAGGATGCGGTGCCGGGCGAAGCGTATGAGATGGAAACGCAACGCGACATCATCGGTGCGAATCACATCGAAGAGGGTAACGACATCCTCGGCAAGTTCAATCCGGGCCTCGGCGCGCAGCGCTTCGACATGAACGGAGCGGCCAAGTTCGTACCCAAGGGATCGGATCTCGTGTTCGAGCTGCATTACACGACGCAGGGTGAACCGACGGCCGATGCCTCGAAGGTTGGTCTCGTCCTGGCAAAGGCGCCGCCGCAGACGCGCTATTACTTCCACGCCGGACCGACGGCGATGAACCTCGCGATTCCGGCCAACGATCAGAACGCTGAAGTCGTCAGCGAGATCACGTTCGGTGAGGATGCGGAGCTCGTCTACGCGCAGCCGCACATGCATCTTCGCGGTAAGGACTTCGAACTCCGCGTCGTCACGCCGGACAGGAAGCTGACGAAGACCGTTCTGAAGGGCGCGTGGAACTTCGAGTGGCAGATGGGATACCAGTACTCGGAACCGATTCCGCTGCCGAAGGGATCGAAGCTGCAGTTCATCACGCACTTCGACAACTCGCCGGCGAACCGGTTCAACCCCGATCCGCTCAAGAAAGTGATTTGGGGTCCTCAGAACTGGGACGAGATGAGCAACTGCTTCATCGGCGTGCTGTTCCCGACGTCGACGACGCCCGAGAAGGTGTTCCTGCGCTCCGGCCCGAGCCTGCTGCCGCGCGCCGAGAACGGCCCGACATTGGCCGCGCTCAACAAGGTCGATCCGAACGCCGTCGGCCAGGCCGGCAACGCATCAGACCCCAACGCCCAGTTGAAGTAGGTTATCGAGCGAGACGATCGTAGGGTCCGCCTTTAGGCGGACCAGCAAGACGTAGGGGCCGCCTTCAGGCGGCCCTTTTTTTATGGCTTCGGCGGGAGCATGTGCGGGAGATCCTTGTTGTTCTCCTGGCAGATGTATTCCATGAGCTCCGCGTGCGGTGCCCACGGGATCGTCCAGCTCACCGTCCACGGTTTCGTGTACGCCTTCGGATCGTCGATGGTGACTTCGTAGTGCAGCGTCAGTTCATCCCGACGCGTGAAGCGTTCGATCGTGTGCAGCGATTCGGTGTGCGGATGCCCTTCCTGATCGAGCCACGTCGTGTCGTTGAAGCCGATCGTGTCGACGACGAGCGTATCGCCTTCCCAGTGACCGATCGCATCGCCGACGAATGACGGGTTGGGATCCTTCACGTGCGCGCGGCCGTCCGTATAGACGACCCTCCAGATGTGTGCGCCGCCCTCGAAGATGAAGATCACGCGATCCGGCTGCTGGTATATCTGAAACGGAAACGGCGTGAAGTACAGGCGCGGGATGCCGGGTGGCAGACACCGGCCCTCGGGATCGTCGATCGAGAGGTTCGCCAGCCGTTGTTCGTACGTCTGCTTGGCCCAGGGTTGCATCGGGATCTCGATCGCCTTTTCGACGGGCGATCGATCGCGTCCGCCGCGACCCATGCCCGAGAGATTGGCGATGACGCGTGGATTCCACACGCCTTTGCCGTTGCCGAGGTCAGGTTTGCCGTCCGGCAATCGTGGCGTCGGGCCGGCCTTGGTTTCGGAGGGCGCGTCCGGAAGCCGCCCTGCGATGCCGGGGGCCTGTTGCGCCGTCACTGCAAACGACGTCAGGCCGACGAAGAGAAAGGAGAGCAGCGGGTGATGCAAAGGACGAATGGTCATCGCGCGCGATCGTAGATCAACCAGCCCACGAACCACCAACCGGGTGGACTACTGGCGCGCGACCAGCGCCTCGAAGTCCTCGTAGCGCATGAAGATCCGCTGCTGGAATGCCGAGGGGAATTCGGCGCCGCGTGACAAATCCTGCAGCAGCGTGACCACCGCCGGAGCGCCGCGAAGATCGATCATCCGTTTGACCGCGCGTGCGCTGTAGGCGTAGGCCAGATGGGCCTGCGCGCTGGACAGGTGGGTGAAGCCGTTCTCCAGCGCCTTCAGTGGCGGACGCGTGGTCGTGCGAGCAAGGACCGCCTCCGCTTCGTCGGTGCCATGGTTTTCGAACACTTCCGCCAGCCCCTCGTTCATCCATGTCGGAACGTTGCGACCGCCGAGCATGGCGACCACTGCATGAACGTATTCATGCGCCAGCACGCGCTCGAGTCGCTCGCTCTGATCGAGCGCACCCCGAATCGGCACACGAATGCGGCCGTCGTACGAGGCGGCGGTCCACGACGGCATCTTCGTGATGTCCTGGAACTGTTCCGTGGTGTAGAGCACGACGGGGATGGGGTTCGGCGGATACGCCGTCAAGGCGCTGCCGATGCGCCAGTACGCCGCTTCCAGATATTCGACCACTCTCCGCGCGAGCATTTCGTCTGCCGGTCCTTCGAACAGCACGCTGAAGTGCGCGCCGCGCGACTCGTAGAACCGGTCCTGCAGCTGGTTTTCCTTCCGCCACTCGCGCAGCCGCTCTTCCACGCCTTCAGTCTTTGGTGATCGCCTCTGAACGTCTTCCAGCGTGGCGAGTGCGTCCTTCAGTCGCCCCTGACGATATTGCACTTCGCTCAGCCACACACCCGCGTCCGCGAGGCTCGGGTCCAGTTTCAGCGCCCGTTGGAACCAATCCTCCGCGTCGCTGTTCTTGCCGAGCCGAAAGGCGGCGATGCCGGCGGCAAAGCACACGCTGCCATCGCGAGGCAGCTGCTTGGACGCGGCGGCGAAGGCATCGAGCGCGTCGCCAAAGCGCTGCTCTTTGAGGGCGGTGGCGCCTCTTTCAATCAGCGTCCCCGGATCCGAAGCGCGCTGTGCGAGCACAACCGCGGAACACACGAGCACCGCGAGCGCAACCAGGCCGAGCTGACGGATCACCATGGGAGGAGGATGGTAAGAATAGCACCTCGACAAAAAGGCAGGCCATGGAATTTGTCGAGTGCAGTCGCGTGAAGTGGCGGGCTCCTCACTGGCGTCGGACGCCGCGGGCATGGTGGTGGATGGATTGTTGGTGGTTCGCAGCAGACACTGGCGCGAATTGACACGCCACTATCCACCAACCACCACTCACCATCCGGGCGGGAGTTTTGATCAGGGCACCAGCATCCGAATCATGCCATCCTGTCGCGACGTGAGGAGGAGTTCTCCGTCTCCAGTCCGGCTGATGTGGAGGTCGGCGCGCGCCATCGTTGCGCCCATCGTCTTCTCGACCAGCTCACGAAACGAGGTGAAGGTCCGCGTGCCGTTCGCTCCGGGCACGTACAGCTGAATCTCCTCCACCGGCGCGACGGTCCGCGGAATCCCATCGTCGGCCTTCTTCATTGCCGCAATGTCGGCCGCGAACAGCCGGCCTCGCGTGATGTCCCCGAACACGAACTTGCCACGCAGCGCTTGAATGCGTCCGTAGTACGCGAACCCGCCGGTGATCGCCTGTCCGTCGTTGTGTGTGTAGATGGCAACCGGATAGGTGAAGCCGTCTTTCTGACGGCCGTCGAGAATGTCCGGCGGTAGTGGGAACAACTGATCGAGGTTTCCGCCCGGCCGCGTGATGCCGTTCTCGTAGTAGCCCTCACGCTTCATCCAACCGTAGTTCTCGCCGTTGCGGATGATATTGATCTCCTCGATATTGTTCATGCCGATGTCCGAGCCGTACAACGTCCCGTCCATCGGATCCCACGACAGGCGATGCGTATTGCGAACACCGTAGGCGTAGATCTCGCCGAAGGTTTTCGGATCGCCGTCGGCGGCGAACTTGTTCGAGGGCGGAATGGTGTAGTCGCCGATGCCCTTCATGCCTCCGGAGACCGACGGACTGCGCGGATCGAATCGGAGGATCGCGCTGACGAGCGTGTCGAGGCGCTGCGTCTGACTCGGGTTGTTGGCGTGCGGGCCGGCGCCGTTGCTGAATCCGAGATCGCTGCCGCTCGTATAGATCAAGCCGTAATCGTCCGAGCCAGGTTTTGCCGTGGGATTGAACTCCACCGCGCCGAACGGATGCGTCAGCGTTCCGACGATGTGTGCCACGCGCAGCAGCTCACGCCTGGTGCCGTCGAACGTATTCGCCGCGGGATTGGTCGCCTTCCATTCGGTGAACACGTTGTGAAACGAGACGTCGGCGGCCGTGAATCCCGGCGGGATGAAGTTGGGCGTCGCCGGGTTGCCCATCGCGCGCTCGGAGTGCACCGTGTAGAAGAGACCGTTGCGTGCGAACTCCGGATGAAACGTGAAGCCGATGAACCCGCTCTCGAGACGATTGCGCACCATGCGCGGAAACGTCGTCGCGAGGTTTGCGTACACCGACGGTTGATTGTTCCGATCGAGCAGATAGAGCGGGCCCCGCGAGTCATTGACGAAGCGGCGACCGTCCGGCAGATCACGAACGAAGCTCAGACGCGCCCAGCCTGCCGGCGACACATCCTCCTCGCGTGGCAAGGTGCTGCGTGTGTCGGGCAGCCTGACGACATCGCGAACTGCGACCATGAGACCACGCTTTTCGACGCGAGGAGGAGCGGGATCGGGATGCTGCGCCCACAACGCGTGCACGGCGGCGATCGCGAGGAGCGAGGTAACGAGAAGTGCTTTGGTGCGCATCAGTCCTCCAGCGGTATGAATACGTAGTGTCCGGCTTCAGCCGGGCCGGCTCTCAACGACGGCCGCGTAGGAAGAACCAGAGCACGAGAACGGCACCGCCGCCGATAATCCACGTTCCCGGCCCCGTGCTCGCCAGCAACTCATTGATTTTAAGACGCAGATCCTGGAAGGTTTGCGCGAATGCACCACTGGCGCCTCCGTACTCTCCCATCCCCTGAGCGATGATGAGTGCCAGCACCACGTTCAATCGCGTCCCTACTGTGTGATCCGGAAGGGTCGCGCCGGACGCATGCCGCCGCCTGTGGCGACCGGCTGCAGCGAGACGGTGAGCTTCGTGTATTCGGTCGTGCCGCCGTCGCTGCGCTCTGCGAATTCGACCGGTCGATCGAGCTCCTGGTACGCGATGTCCCGAGTGAAGCGTCCGCTGATCCAGTTCTGTCCCACCATCATCTGCACGCGATAAGTTCCGGTGGCCACGTTGGCGAGTGTGACCTGCTCGCCGGAACGAACATACACCGCGCGCTCATAGCCCGCAGGCGTCTCCAGCGCGACGACCGCGTCGCGCCGTGATGCGTTGCTCACGACGAGCGCCCCTCCACCGCTTCGCTGCGGCTGGAGCATCTCCGTCCCCGACTCCGGCCGCGGTGTCTCGAGTGCGGCGCGGCTCGCGATGGGCGGCAACCGCTCGGCCGTTGCGCGTGACCCGCTCGTCGAGCTGCGTGGCAGCGACGTGGCGGCCGTCTCGGCGGCCGCGGGGGGGCGCTGGCGGTCTCGCGTGATCAGCAGCATCACCGTGATGACCGCAGTGACGACCAGGCCGAGTCCAACCCCCATGACGATGCTTCGCCCCAAAGAGGACTGCGGTTGGGTGGCGGAGGCACTGGAGGCACCCGATGGACGGGGAGGCGGCGTGAACCGCGATTCTCGTTCAGGCGAGCCGGATGGTGTGGCGGCGGGACCGTCGTGTGACGAGGTCTTCGAGCGCGCGAACGTCTGCAGGATGGCGTAGGCCTCGTTGATGTCCTGGAGTTCGCGCTCCGCGCGAGCCGTCAGTCGCCCATCGCTCTGAAACCGATCCGGATGCCAGACTTTGACCAGATCGAGATAGGCCTGCCGCACGTCTTCAGCAGAACATCCGGCCTGCAGATTGAAAATGCGAAGCGCGTCGCTCTCGGTCATGGGCGGGGGACGTGGAGGGTATTGTACCCGCCCGTCGCCCGACGCTCGAACCCGGATGGAGGGAGGGAACAGGAAGCCGCGAGTTGTCGCGCGATGTCGATGTATTCGACGCTACAGCAGCCAATCGATGATCGACCACACGACCAACCCCACGAAGGCGCACAGCAGGAGCATTTCCACCGCCCACGCGTTGCTCGATGACCCGGTTCTCGCCATGATGTGTGACCCATCTTCCCGCGGGGTCGCCACGGATGCAAGGAACTGCCAGAAACGGCCATCATAATCCCCGACGGGTCAATATGGACGAGGCCGGGCCCCGGTCACTGGCAGTTGCGATTCGAACCGTCAAACCCGTTGGTTGGCGTGCAGCAGCCGCCGGTGGACGGCTGACAGAGCTGTCGCGACGGGACGCAGTCCTGGGCGTTCTGCCAGATCCGCGCGCCGCCGACTGACTTGCACACCTGGGCGATGCTTCCGCTGCACTGTCGCTCGACGTCGGGCAGCGCGCACTGGTTGACCGTGTCGAAATCGCGGTACTGCACCGAGCTGCTGCCCCGCTCGAAGATGTTGATCTTTCCGCATTTGGCGAAATGGTTGCGCGAGGCGAACGGCCGGTCCGCCTGGTTCACGTCCGGCTCCCAGCCGTCCGCCGTGTTGGTGATGAACGACTTCACCTCGAACCAGAACGTGCCGGCGATGTTCACGGCGGTCTCGCAATCCATGTCGACGTCCAGCATCCAGTAGCCGTCGCCGAGGTTCGCGTCGGCGTTCTCCTTCAGAAACCCGAAACCGTGGCGGACGACAGCATTCGGATTCGCCGAATTGTTCGTCGTCCAGTCGAGGGGAGTTCCCTGAGCGAGGCCGAGTTCGTTGTAGGTCGGACCACGCCGCTGATACGTCTGGAACTCCTCGCGCCCGTACCAGTCGAGATATGTGTCGTTGACCTGCCAGCGGTTCGTGATCGCATAGGGCTCGTGATTCTCTCCGTAGTTGAGCGTGTTGCGATGTTCGATCCGGACCGCGCAGTTGTAGTACCGCGGATCGCCGAACTGCGGCGTGTCGCTGGTAGGGCAATTGCGTCCGTTCGAGTTGCCGAACGCGTGGTCGATGCCGCCGCGGATGAAGACATCCTGACCCGGCCGCGTGTCGGCCTTGATCAGAACCATCGTTCGCCGGATGTCTCGACCGGTCAGGCGCGGCGGTGTGTTGGCGTAGACGACGATCCGGTTGTTGTAGGTGGCAACGTACACGCGCCCGTTCGCGACGACCGGTGGCTGAAACTTCGACGCCGTCCCCAGCGCGTCCGCCACGTCGAGCTCGCTGTTCCACAGTTCGTTGATGACTGTGCCGGTGGGGACAGCGTTGAACGCGCGCAGGATGCTCTGTCCGGGAATTTCGTTGGACGCTGGATCGCGCCAGTTCGATTTTCTCGGCGAGATCGACCAGATGATCCCATCGGCCCCGGCCGCAGTGGCCGACGACACCGACAGGAAGCCTCCCGGCATGCCGCCCGGCGCGGCCGTGGTGCCGGATGCCGCCGTGATCGGCGTCGACTCCGCAACGGGCGTCGTCGTGAGCGTGGTTCCGTTGTATCGATAGAGGCGAAGCGTGGAGTTCTCGCCCATCGCGGCGACGAAACGCTGCGAGCCGTTCTCGAAATAGATCGGTCCTCCGTGAAAGTGCCGCGTCCGACCGCCGTCGGCAGGATGGGGAATGAACGTGCGATCGCCGCCGCTTCCTCCCATGACGCCATCGGTCGTCGTGGCCTGATTGGTGTTCGCGAGATAGTTGAACGGCGAGACCGGTGCGAACGTGCCGACGAACGCGGGCTGCAGGAGGCTCGCGTGCGAGAGCTTCCCCATGCTGGTGCGGTCGACGTTGTAGAAGATACCTTCCTTCCCACCGGCGAGAACGCTCTTCGCGTTCGGGATCAGGATGACGGTGCCTGCTCCGAGATCCTGATCCTGATGATCGGGATCGTGTGAGGCGTCGGTAAACGGTGTGAACCAGTCGACGACGTTGAGCGTGTTCGCGGCGGGATCGAATCGCAGGCGCACGACGCTCTCGCCGAGATCGTCGGCGCCGAACGTCGGGTTATAGGGACCATTTCCGGTCGCGAAGTAGATGTCCCGGTTCGGGTCGCTCTCATCGACAGCCAGGCCTTGCGCTGCCATCCAGATCCCCGCGCCGCCGGCCTTGGGCGTGCTGCACCAGACCGCCGGCGTCACGTTTCCGCCGGCCCGCAGCCGCGCGATGTTGTACGCGATGATCCATCCGTTGGCGCCGTTGACGTCTTCACCGCCGGTTGCGCCGAAGATGACCGCCTTGGCGCCGGCCGCATTCCTCCAGATCCCGAGGCCCGTGCGGATGATCTGCTCGCCGTTGCGAAAGAACTTGCCGTTCCGTTTCACGGAGAAGCCGTCGACCGCCTGCGATTGAATGTCCTCGCCGCCGTCGGTCAGACGGAGACCGAACAGCCGATACACTTTGTTCACACCTTCCCACGCAAGTCTCACGACGTAGAGCGTGTTCGTGTCCGGATCGACGACCGGTGTCGCGGTGATTCCCCACTTGTCATAGAGTGCCGGTTTGAGACCTTGCACCGCCGGGCCCAGGTTCTTCACCCAGACTTGGGCATTCGTATTCGCATCGAAGGCGTAGACCGTTGCGCTCGTCGTGCTCACGATGATCAGGTTGCGAACGCCAGAGCTCGTCGGCACTGCCTCGACGAAAAGCGGTGATGCCTCAATCTTCTCGTCGACGCGCAGCTCGCCGACTTTGTGGAAGGTACTCGCGGTGACATTCGACGGTTTCAGAATCGTTTCGTTCTGATTCCAGCCGGTTCGCCCGAGGTTGTAACTGCGAGTGGTGACGCTGATGGCGTCGACGGTCGAGCCGAATGCAGCGGCGACGACGATGCCGCGCACCAGCCATCGAATCAGAGGGAAGTCGTGACGCCGTTGGACGTTGCTCATGGGGATTCAACCTATGAAACCGCGCGAGCGATTTCGTCTGCATCCTGCGTCGCGCGTCGCTCTCTCGATCGTGGCGGGGACTCGTCGGGTATTGTATCCATCCGGTGTAACTGTTCGAGCTCGGGTGGGAGAAGAAACACGTGCGTCATATCGGTGCGGCTTCTATGACTATTCCGTGACCTTGCCGATGCCGTTCGCCGCGACGGCGGGAACACGTTACTGGCTCGAGATTCTGGGCGAGTTGCAGGGCAGCTTGTCGTCAGGATGGGCATGGCGCAAGGGACGAGCCGATAACGGCCTGGCCGTGCCCGACATCGCCGGCGCGTTGTTCACGTGGGACATGGCGTTTGCTGTGCGCTGAGGCGAGCGTTCTAGGCGAGCCGGCCCGCGACGATGACGGCGAATGGTGAGCGCCGCCACGGTACGTCGACGACGAAGCCGGCGCGCTCGAGCAGGCGGATTTCTTCGGCGAGCGGAACGTAGACATCCTCCTCGGCCCACGACTCGTAGACGCGTCGTCCGCGGGCGCGGCTGCCGAACGTCCGTCCGAGGTGAGTGAACCAGAGGTCGAGATCGCGTGCGAATCCGCGCGGCGTCGACGCCGGTGCGCAGTCGCCGTTGATCAACACGCCACCGGGACGAAGTGCGCGGTAGCAGCGTCGGTAGAACGCCAGCTTCGCACCGGTCGTTCGAATGTGATGCAGCGAATAGCTCGCGACGATGGCGTCGCACGATGGCAGCGGCTCGTGCAGGAAGCTGCCCGTCGTCATCGCCACACGGCGTGACAGACGATTCAGACGCGTGCGTGCGATCGCCATCATGTCGGGGTCGGCATCGATGCCCCAGACGCGCGCGCCGGGGACGCGCTCGAGGCATGCCCGCGCGAGCGCGCCGGTACCGATTCCGAGATCGACCACGGTTCGTACCGGTCGCGCCGCGTGATCGAGCGCGCAAGCGACTTCCGCAATCAGCTCGTCGTAGAGCGGGATCAGCGAGCGGATGCGGTCGTCGTATGTGGCCGGCGAAACCGCGAGGTGCGAGGCGACGGACATGAGGTGGATTGTATCTCTGCGCGTGCGTGCGACCCGTCGCTCCACGCGCCACACGCTCCCCATATAATCAGCCGCGTCAGACCCACATGGCGCAAGGACGGCAAAGAGCTGTACTACATCGCGCTCGACGGGAAAATGATGGCTGTGCCCGTCAAGCTCGGGCCACCTTTCGAACCCGGCGTCGCGGTTCCGCTGTTCGAGACCAGAACAACGGGCTACTTCCCCTACGATGCGGGCCGCGACGGCCGGTTTCTTCTTGTCACCCCCTCCGAACCGAGGCGCACATCGTCGCCAGTCACTATCGTGTTGAACTGGCAGGCCGCACTGAAGCAGTGAGGTCACGTATCACAAGGGTTGTTTCTACTCGAGTGGGTCGACCGTGGCGCGACTGCCACCGCGGCGATAACCCGCCATTGCGATGGCAGGCCAACGCCGACGGTGTCGTCATGGACTCAGGGGTTAGGACGCCTTCTTCGCGTGCAGCCCAAACGCGGCGCCCTGCGGGTCGGTCGCGATCACGACGCGATCTCCGCCGGGAACGTCCATCGGGCCGTTGACGATCTTCCCGCCGTTCGCCTTGATCCGGTCGGCGGCCGCATCAACGTCCGGCACGCGGAAGTAGATCAGCCAGTACGGCGGAACGTTGGCCATCTCGGGAGGCTTGTTCATGATGCCGCCGATCGTTCCGTGCGGGCGGTTGAACATCTGGTACATGCCCATGTGTCCCATGTCCATGGACTCACCGGGCTGCCAGCCAAACACTTGCTCGTAGAATTTCATCGCCGCCGTCATGTCGGTCGTCATCAACTCGTACCACGACGCCTCGCCGACTTCGGGTGCACCCTCCGGCCGTCGCTCCGAGCTGGCTGGTTCGATGATGTAGAAGGCCGCACCCTGCGGGTCCATCATCAACTGCATGCGGCCGACATCGGGTATCCAGATCTCCTCGGTGTGCGTCTTGCCACCGAGTCGTGTGATGTGTGCCACGGCGTCTTCGAGCTTGGGCACGGCGACGTACATCGCCCAGAACGGCGGGGCCTTCATTTCGGTGGGTTTGTTCAACACTCCGCCGACCGACACACCACCGCTGCGATTGAATGCCGTGTAGGGCTGACCCGCCCCTGGGAACGGCTCCGTCGTCCATCCCACCACGGTCTTGTAGAACGATTCGGCGGCCTTCATGTCGCTGGTCATCAACTCGGACCAGACTGGCCGTCCAAGCAAGGTCGGTGTCGCTACAGCCATCGAGCACCTCCGGAAATACGGACACGCGTCACCGAGCTCGACGGAATCTGTCGGAGCATCGGTAAATCCCAGTCTGCCACCAGCATTGGCGGAACGTGGCTCGAGCGTGAAAGAATTTACGTGTGACCTGATGAGTTCTGATTGCGATCGGCGTCGTTCTATCGCAATGTGAACGTTGACTCGAAGCTAGCGTTCACGCGCACCGGGCATCCCTGCGCCTCGGACGGAGTGAACCGCCACAACCCAAATGCGAGTTGAGCGGCGCGGACAAACGAGGTTGGAGCATCGGCTGGCTCGGTCATGCGTGGATCGACGAGCGTTCCGTGCTCGGTTATCTCGCCTCGGAAGACGATCTTCGCCATCCTGCGCGCATCCAGTTGGTCCTTTGGGTAGATTGGCGTGATCTCTTGCAGAAGCTGCGGCCGCTTCACGGCCGACGTGTCGGCTCCTCCCACTCGGACGATCCCGACGAGATCTGCCGGTCTCGTCGTGCACGGATCGGTCAGGCCCGGCGGCATCAGCGCTCCTGATTGCGCGGCTCGTCGAGCAGCCGACGCACCCATCGGCTCCATGCGGACGCCCATACGGCGAGTGAGCTCCGTCAGAAACCATTGGGAAATCGCGTCGTGGCCATAGATCATCAGGTGCCGCGTGTCGTTGGAGGCGATCGGCTCGAGGTCGATCACGCTGCCGATCGCGATACGTGCCGGTTCCATACGCGGTGTCACGTAGACGTGCAGGGTCACACGATTCGGCTTGAACCCGAGCGGCAGTCGCAGCGTGTCCACGCCCGGAAATGCCACCGCCGCGTACTTCATGGCTCCGGACGTGAGCAACTGCGTGCGGTCGTCGACCTTGTCCACAGGCATCTTCAGCTGACGCATCATCGCGCGGACCGCGGTCCACGTATCGCTCGATGACGCCGATAGCATCGCCTGCCCGGGAAGGCTGAGTGTGAATCGGACTCCTCCGGTGAAGTCCGAGACGACGGGCGTGCCCCGCAGGAGTGCAGGGGAAAAGCGCCACCGCGAGACCGCCGACACGACCGCCTCTTCGAAGCCGAGACCGGTCTGCGGAACCGATTCGATGTCGACTGCCTGCACGCGACCGGTGGCATCGATCGTCGCGCGGAACCGCACTTCGCCGTCGACACCGGCGGCCCTGGCTGCTTCCGGGAACGGTGCTTCGGGTTGTTCGAGGACGGTCGCGGGAACGGCGATCTGTGCGGTCGCGTCACGCGTTCCGGTGACTGCGATCATCATCGCGAGCGCCACGCACCATCTCAGCGAGAGCATGGCGTGATGATACACGCGGCCGTTTGACGGCAACGACCACGGCGGAATGAACAGCCCTCGTGAGCGCGCTATCGAGCAGGCAGGCGGAATGGTCGCGCGGCGCGAACGCCGCGCATCTTCTTCACCGGCGTGCGCAGTGCCACAGTAAGACGGGTGTATCAGTGCCCTGCTCGTTGGCGCGTTCGATGAAGTGCGCCGGCTTGTTCAGCTCGCGGAACGACGAGTTCCGATCGAAACGGTCCATCGCCCAATCGCGCCCCAGCGTCATGACGACGCGATACGTCCCTGCGGCGATATTGGCCAGTTCGACTTCCTCGCCGGCCCGGATGTAGACGGCGCGCTCGAACACCCGGGCCCGGGTCAGCGCGACCACGGCATCGCGCCGCTCGCGGTTGTAGATCACCAGCGAACCGCCGCCAGTGCGCCGCGGCGACACCATTTCGATTCCTGATGTCGGACGCCCCGAATCGACAACGTCCGTCGCCCCTTCGCGCGTCGTCACGGCCTCCGATGCCGCAGGCGCTTCGACCGCGGCGGCCGCGCCGGATGTTCCCGCTGCAGCGATCGAAAGGGGAGTCTCCACCGCCGGCGGAGGCGAAGCCAGCTGGGATGCCGGTGTTGCATCGGCGGGCGGCGTTCGAAACATCAGCGTGGTCCCAAGCGCCACGACGGCGAGATCCGCGGCAACGCCGGTCAGCACGAGTTGGATCAGCGGCGTCCCGCCAGATTCTTCCGCTGCTTCCGGCTCGTCATCGACCTCGGAATGGTGCTGCAGCGGCTCTTCTGCCGCGGCGCCCACGGGAGCGTTCGGTGCTCCAGGCGAGGTTGTCGAGGACGTGTCGCTGATAGCGTCCGCCTCGCCCCGCAGCAGTGAGTAGGCCTCGCTGATGTCCTGGAGGGCGCGCTTCGCCCTCGTCAGCAGACGCTGGTCGGTACCGAATCGATACGGGTCCCAGGCGTCGAGCAGATCGAGATAGGCTTCCCTGATCTCCGCGGGTGAACTGCCGTCCCCCACGTTCAGGATTCTGAACGCCTCGTGCTGCGTCACGTTGTTGGTTGCGTCCACGCCGAGTGTAACAGATTGTGGTGCTGTTGTGGCTCCCTACAAGGTATTGGGTAAAGATTTATTTGGGAGGACCGCCTTCTAAGGCTGTCGTCCGGCGGCGCGCTCCTCGGCGCGGGCTCCAGCCAGGATGCCGGCCATGCCGTAGTTGCCCTCGTGGCAGCCGTACTCGTACATCGGATGATCCGCGCGCCTCAACGGGATCATCAGACTCCACGGCCTGGTCCACGTGCCAGGGTCATTGATCGTCATCTCGTACTTCAGCGTATTGGGCCCGGTCTGAGAGAAGCGCTCGACAACGTGCAGTTGTTCGCTGGACCTGCTCATGAAGCTGCGGGGTTTGTAGTTGGCTGTTTCCACGACAAGAGTGTCGCCCTCCCAATGCCCTCGCGAGTCTCCAAGCCACTGCCGAACGGCAGGCGCGAGGTGGGGCCGCTGATCGAGGGGAATCACGCGAGTGTCGTGGATCATTTCCAGGGTGACGGCCACCGTATCCGGAGTTTGGACAATCTCGTAGGCGCTCTGGTATCCGGCCACGAGGCTCGGAGATCCGTAGGTGATACAGCGTTCCTGCAATGCCCGGTCAGCAGGCTCGGCCGGTATCCGTCTCGTCGCCGCCAGGTTCGCGTCGCGCCTTTGCGTCCCCTCGGGGGTCATCGGCGGCAAGCGACCGTCGGGAGGGTCGGTGATCAAGGAGGTCCGATTCTCCCAATCTCTGTCGACCGTCCAGACCGAGCTGTAGTCACCGGTCTCACCGTCGATACTCGTGAACCCCGATCGCACGCCAGTGATATTCGCCCACACGGCGTTGAAGACGGAATCGCCGAACGCGGCGTCTCCCTGGCCGCCGAACAGCTCATGAGCCTTCTTCTTCATTGCCGCCACTTCTTTCTCGGTCAGGGTGGCACGCCCGGCGAGCGCCTCCGGCCGTTCGAGCGGCGTGGCGATGTTATTGACCCAGACGCCTTGAAAGTCAGGTCGTCCTTCTGGCGTTCGTGGCTGTGTCCACGGCTGCCGTTCGACTGTGGATTGCGCAGCGACTGACGAGGGGGCGAGTTGTCCGAGCGCGACGAGTACGAGCGCGGTGAGCCCGGCTATGAGACAGAGGCGCCTGTGGTTCATTTCTCTCTCCCTTCGTACGCGTCAAGTGTATCCCCGTTCTGATCGTCTGTCGTGCGCGCCCGGGGGCGCCACACGAGGCACGTTCGAATCGCCGTGTGTCCCGGTTGATCGGCTCCAGGGCGTCGCTGGCTTGCCACTCGCGGTCGCTGCCGATCGCCTCCCCGAGCGCACTTCCGCTGTCATTGCTCGTCATCGAGGCGAGCTGTATCGCCGTGTTGTTGCGTGCGGGATTCAATCCGTGTTCGTCGGGTATTGGGTGTTCGCGTTGCGCCCATCGTTGAGTACTCTTTCGTGAGTACCGCGATCGCCTGTTCACTCCGGCGCGTAACGTCACCAACACAAGACTGCGTACGCATGCCTCCCTCCGTACGCGAGTAATGTGGCGCGATGCTGGCAACCCCCACTATCATTTGCGCAAACGGCCACTTCAGATCATCACCGCACTGCTCCGCGAGCGGCCTGTACTACCGAACTCAGGGCGGCCACGCAGCGATGAGAGCAGAAGTTGACGACGGCGGCTCTGCCTTCAGGGATGGCGCGCTGCGCTGCCGAAACCAGTGATTCCCTGACGCCGTCCGGCGGACGGAGCCCCGCTCGATCTAATTACTGACTGGAGCACCGTATCTCCACGCCGCATTCTTGGGCGAAAGAGTCACGGCGTTGTTGCCAGGTTTCACTTCTATTTTGAGATTCCACGTCAGTGGATGTCCGCCGGTGTACTGTCCAAAGAGGTAATAAGTGCCTGCTGGCACACTCGCAAATGTTGCGTTGGCCGCAGCATCGGTAACGGTTTCTGCCAGTACGTGTGATCGGAGCGCTTTCTGAGCACATTCGAACTGTGCACGCGCATTGCCTTGGAACGCCCTCGGCATGTCGGCCGCTCCGAGCCCCTCGCCGATGAAGTTGTAGAGCGCTTCGAGACCAGTGTCTTTCGACAGGTCAGGATTACCGAGGTTCCCGTAGAAGGAGACGCTGTCCATCAGAGACATTCCCATGAATGGCCGGATTCCAGCCGATCGCCAGATGTTCTCAACGTCATCGTCCAACAGGTAAAAAGTCGTGTTCGAAAAGTTGCCGCGCTCGGTCGACACCACCTGGCCGGTCTGTCGGTCCGTCACCGTGTACGTGTAGCCCGCTCCTGCCAGTGAAAGGGTCCCGCTCGCCTGGCCGCCACGCTTGAGGGCTGGAGTCACGTTGCACGCAGCCGCAGGGATCGCATTTGCGCCCGCGAGCGCCTGCGCGGCGTCGATTGGAGTGGTGTTGTTGGGCGTGAGGGTGACGACGTTCGAGCCAGTCTTCAGATCCGTGCGCAGGTCCCAGACCGCCGGTTGCTGGTTGAGTAAAGTCAACGACAGAACATAGTAGGCGCCTGGACGCACAGCGTTGAACGTTGCTTTGGCCGAAGCGTCCATCTGCGATGAGCCGACGATGTGGCCCTGAACTTCGATCAGCATTTGTTGGCAGATCGGGGACGCACTGAAGCAGGCCGCCGTCCATTGCCGCAGCGGCGTCACCTTGTTCCGTAAATTGGGTGGGCCGTCCAGCAGGTGTGTTCGTTTCAGTAAATTTGCAAAACTGTCGTCCAGCAGCCACACCGGCATGCCAGCGATTGGCCTCGGTATCGCCTGAGCGGGGAATCCCGCCGATACCGACAGGTCCGCCGTCGGGTCTTGGGGAAATCCCAGGTCGGCGTTCGACGCGCCTCCGCCTGTCGGTTGCGTCTGTGTGTTTCCCTGCGCTGAGGCTGGAGGCTGTTTCTTCGTGACGCGGTAGTACTCCGCCCGAAATTCCGGCGGGAAGAATCGGCGCAGAAGCGTGTCCAGGAATTGGGGATCCTTATAGTAACGCTCAACGAGTTGATTGAACCGCGGCGCGTCCGCACCTCTTACAGGCGCATCGGTCGAATGAGCATTGTATGCCTTGGCATATTCCCACCGGAGATCATCTTCGCTTTTCGTGAGGCCATCAGCATTGCGGGCATCTGCCAGTTCCCGAACCATCTGGTTCAGGAGCAGAAACGCCTGCGATAGCTGCGCCTGGGTATCGATCGGATCGGCTCCTTTGATCTCCGCGGTGACGCGCTGCACACTCGGAAACTGTCTAAAATACACGGGCGCCTTGGCTTGACTCGCGCCGACGGTGGTCATCGCGGGGCCGAATGCAAGCGCACACATGAACACTGTCAACCAGGCTCGCAACGTTCCACTCTCCTGCGCGCTTAAACGCCGAGTAGCTTATTGGCTTTTTTGATCGGAGACGTCGATCGAAGCACGAACCACGCCGCAAAGATCAACAACGGGAGCATGAGGATGAACACTGCTCCTCCAGCCCAAATCGAATATAGAAACAGGCCGAGCACCGCCCATCGCAGCAGGTTCGCATTCTTCGTCGAATTCTGCGAGTGCACGACGCCGGTGGTGTTGTTGCGCAGAGTTATCGCGTGCATCACGCCGTCCTTCATCGTCCCGGCGGCTTCAACTTGATCCCCGTCGTTGAGCATGCTGAGGCCGTACATTTGCGCCGGAGTAGTTCCGATCAAGAACGATGTAATCAGGCCGCCACTCACATTGCCGCCACTGCCGACGACAATCGGCGCTTTGCTGACGCGTGAGACGGCTCCTTTGATAACGGACACTTGAGCCATGGCAGCTCCAATACCTGACCGCGAAGATGACAACGACGCCCGAGGCGGCTGAGCACGTACGCGGCCGCTTGCGGTGGTCCCCGGACTCGTGGCTCAGACTCAGCGCGCGTGAGCTCCGAAAAGCGGGTGTGCCCGCGGCTTAGACGGTGCCCTTACGAATGGCCTTCCGCCGAGCGCAAACCAACCGGGTCGTTGTCCGAGCGGCGGCGCGGATTTTACACCAGCGCCACCCAACTGCTATTGCGCAGACGACCACTGAAAACGGTCACCGCGAATGCTCTCGGCATAGGCGTGTGGCGGCACTTGCGGCTGATTCGCTGATGACAGCGGAACTTGACCACGGAGTTGACCACCTGACCAATGTCGAAGGGTCAAAATCCGCGTAAGGTTTGTGGTGCGGAAGGGGGGACTCGAACCCCCACGGTATTGCTACCGCCAGCCCCTCAAGACGATACGTCTCGGGCAATGGGAAATGACAGATGCCGTGTCGTCAACGTTGGCGACGGAATGAGTCGCCATTACGGCTTCGGCTTCCAGTTGAACACGACCGTGATGGGAATCGTCACTTCTCTCAGCGTTTGCATGAGGAATCGTTGCCCGTCGCGCGACACCATGTAATGTCTCCCACTGCCATTCTGCGGGTTGCCCGCCAGAGTGGTGGTGAACAGCGCCGTCGGCATTCCGACGCTCACCCCGTTGGGCACCTGCGAATCGAGCCGAATCGGCACTGCCATCAGTCGTTGGTCTGGCGCGAGGAAGAACAGCTCCTGCCCGTCGCGTCGCCATCGCGCCTGAACGCCTCCCGCCGTCGAAATTCGGACCTTCTCGCCCCGCCGCAGGAATGGCTGGACGTAAATCTCGAACTGGCCCGATTCATCGGACTGGAAGGCGATCCATCGCCCGTCGGGAGAGAACTGCCCGTTCGTCTCGTTGAATGACGTCGCGGCGACAGGTAATGGCTTTCGGCCGCCCTCGAGCGGCAGCGCCAGAATATCCCTGTCATCATCGACAGCGCCGATCACATACAGGATGTACCGTCCATCAGCCGACCAGTCGTTGGGCGAAGTTGTCTCGAGTCCCTCCGCAACCAGGAGCTCGTCATTGGCCGTGCCGTCGACGGTGTTCAGGTAAAGGGCGAACTCGGAGGCCCCTCTTCTGTTCGAGGTGAACGCGATTCGTCGACCGTCAGGAGACCATTCAGGCGTCAAGTCGAATGCCGGGTCGGACGTGAGCCGCGTCGAGACGCCGCGTCTGACATCCAACACCCAGATGTCAGAGGTGCGATCGGTGCGTGAAAGGGCAAGGCGACTTTCATCCCGCGACAGCGCGCTATGGAATGCACTGAAGTCCTCGGACCCGGGAATGACGTCCTGCGGCGCGCCGGACCGATCGACCCAGACGAAGTGGCTGTGTCCCGTAGACGTTCCGGTTCGATAGACGAATGGGCCCGCGGCAGAGGCAGATAGCGCTGCGGTCCCATCCGTCGCGCCACTTCCGAGGATGTGTTCCGCAACCACGACAGGGCTGCCGGCGAGTTCGAGCCGAACCGGATCGAAGGCTTGCGCGAAGAGCGTACCCGTACGAACGAATAAGAGGTGGCCCGAGGATGCGTACGCGGCGGATTGCGCGTCAACGATTCGCTGCGGCGATTCAGACGTTTGCAGGTCACCGCCATAGATACCTGGTGCCGTACCTGTTGCGAAGAACAAATAGTGGTGATGGTCTGGAAGAAACTGCGGCGAAAAATGGTCGTTCGCTTCCGGAGTGATTCGCGTCACCGGCCGCGGTTCGCCGCCGTCGGCGGAAACGCGGAACAGTCCCGACCCAGGGCCCCGATCAAACAGAATGGTACCGTCGCGATTCCACGCGCCGCCTAACGCGCCGCCGGGCGCCAGGACTCGGACAATGCCACTCTCGACGTCCACGCGTTTGAGCTGACCATTTGCGGCGAACCCCACCGAATGGCTGTCAGGAGACCAGAAGGGAACCGTCGCATTCTCCGTTCCTGTCAACGGTTTTGCCGACACTGCACTCAATGGCCGCACCCAGAGGCGGGACTGCCTCTCGGTCGTCGCCACGAAGACGATCAATTTGCCGTCCGGTGACAGTGCGATCGATGTCGGATCGGTCGTCGGCGGCGTCGCGATTTCGAGACGCAACTCGGGAGCCTCCACCGACGGGCGCCACATCACCCACGACGCGAGCGCAAGGATAAAGGCGAGCAGAAGTCCGGAGACCCACTTCCACTTTCGGGTCGCCGATACCGACGGTGCGATCCATCCGGGCAGCGCGGATGACGCAGTCGCAACCCACTCGAGTTCTCGCTTCACGTCACTGGCAGTCTGCCAGCGGTCGTCCGAATCCAACGCGATGCATCGCTGGATGACGTGAACGACTTGCGGTGGCAAACCCTCCATCGGGGTCGAGCGGCCGCCTGTGGCCATCTCTTGCAGGACCAGTCCGAGCGCGTAGATGTCGGTTCGCGCGTCTGCTTGCTTGCCGTCCCTCTGCTCGGGTGCCATGTAAGCAGGAGTGCCGACGATCACGTGGCTCTGGGTGAGAGCCGGGTCCGTCTCCATCTTCGCGAGGCCGAAGTCCAAGACTTTGATCCCCGCTGACGTGACCATGATGTTCGACGGTTTTAGGTCGCGATGGACGATCCCGCGCGCATGCGCGGCCGCAAGTGCATCGGCGATCTGAGCACCGTAGCGAAGCACGCTTTCGAGCGGCAGAGGGCCTTTCCGCAGGCGGCGCTCCAGCGTCTCGCCTTGGAGGTGCTCCATGACCAGATAGGAGGGTCCGACGTCGTACAAGGCGCAGATGTGGGGATGATTGAGTTGGGCGATGGTTCGGGCCTCTCGCTCGAACCGTTCGCCGAACTGCTCATGCGCGATCTTCAGCGCCACCGTGCGACCGAGCCGCGTGTCCACGGCCCGATAGACACGGCCCATACCGCCAACACCCAACGTCTCGTCGATCTTGTACGGCCCCACCTGGGTTCCAGGCGCCAAGGGCTCAGCAGAGCCGCGCGGCTGTCCCCACGGTGATTCCATCAACGTGACGACGTCTGCTCGTTCTGCGAGGAGCGATTCCACCTCGGCGCGCGTCTCCGGGTCCGCACGTGCAAGCAGCCGTGCGCGATCCGATGGAGTGCGCTCGAGGGCGGCATGGTAGAGCTCTTCAATCTCCTGCCACCGGCGGGACCCGGCTGCCATCGGCGAAGCATAGACAGACGTGCCGAATAGAGCAAACCGCGCCGTGGACCGCGTGATCACTTATACGCGCTGCCAGGGGCTGCCGCGCAGCTCCCTGAGCAGCCACGCCTTCGCAAATTTCCAGTCCCGCATCACCGTCTGCTCGGATACCCCTAGCGCCTGCGCCGTTTCCATGACGCTCAACCCACCGAAGTACCGGAGCTCGATGACACGGCTCTTCCTCTCGTCAATGTTCGCAAGCGCTTCGAGGGCGTCGTCCAGGGCCATCACGTCAACTGGACGCTCGTCTGTCCCGGCGATGCCCTCGACGAGTGTGACTCTCTCCGCGTCGCCGCCACGCTTGTCGCGCCCGCGCGCCCGTGCGTGGTCCACGAGCACCCGGCGCATCAGCCGTGCCGCCATTGCCAGGAAATGGGCGCGGTCTTGCCACCGAACCCGCCGCGCATCGATGAGCCGCAGGTAAGCCTCGTTGACAAGTGCCGTCGCCTGGAGGCTGTGCCCGCGGCGCTCGCCGCGCATGCAGCGCTCCGCGATCTGATGCAGTTCGGCCTGGACGAACGGCAGCAGGCGGTCGAAGGCGTCCGCGGACCCCGTTCGCCACGCCAGCAGCAGCCCCGTTACGTCGGCAGCGTGTTCAGTAATGCGGCCATGTTACGCCACCCGCGGTTGTCAGTTTTTCTCGACGTGCGCCGCCTCTCTGGACAAGGGGGATGGGATGGCGAGATCAGCGACGTTGGCGGTTTGGTCCGTCGTGCTGGTGATGACGTGCATGATTTACGAGGCAGCGGCCGATGGCGAAACGGCGAGAGTCGGAATTCGTTTGAGCGAGCAGGTCGCGATTCCACACGGGGCTGTCACAGCGGCGCGGAGCGTCGTCGCAGAGGTGTACCGCCGAGCGGGTGTCGAGGTGGTGTGGGCCGATTCGCCGCTACCTGCCGACCGTGGTCTGCAAGTGACGGTCGTCCTCACGCGTGAAGCTCCGGTCCGTTCGACGAAGACTCCAGAGGTCCTGGGTGTCGCGGTTCCCGAAGGGGCCGCCGGTGGACCCACCTCCTATGTCATCTGGCCGAGAGTAGTGGAGTTCGCGCGCGTCGAACACGTTTCAGCCTCGAAGATACTCGGGCGGGTCATTGCGCATGAAGTTGGTCATCTCCTGCTGGGCGAGCGTGCGCATTCCGTCCGCGGGATCATGAGGCCACATTGGACCAGGGCGGACTTCGCGAGCATCGACGATCGCGCTTCATTCAGTTCCGACCAGGCGGCGCGTCTTCGTGAACGAATTGCAGACATTTGGAAAATCACTCCGACGCGTGACGTTGATGGCGCCTCGCGTCGTGTCGCCGAAGGGCGACACCGATGGCTGTACGCGGTGCTTGATGTTTTGACGGTGCAACGCGATCGTCAAGTTGACCACCGACGTGACGACTTGGCGGCTTACGGGCTCTCAAAATCCCCGTAAGTTGTTGGTGCGGAAGGGGGACTCGAACCCCCACGGTATTGCTACCGCCAGCCCCTCAATCCGGCAGGTCGATGCTCTTTGGCAATTCCAGCGCGCTGTCGCCGTGCCATAGCAGGCAGGCTTGACCCACTCGACCGGACACCGGCGCTCCGAATCCCGTCAGTTATTGGTGCAAAAAAGGCCTTGAGCCCGAAGATATTGGTGCGCCAGCGCCTCAGGCCTAAGACGCGGCGCGCGCGTGTCAGGGACGTTGACAACAGCCTTGACAACGTGACAACAACGGCCACCATTTATGGTGGCCCACATGGGCTGTAACTTGTTGATTTTAAAGGTGGTGCGGAAGGGGGGACTCGAACCCCCACGGTATTGCTACCGCCAGCCCCTCAAGCTGGTGCGTCTGCCAATTCCGCCACTTCCGCGAAATGAGGGGGCGGGGCTGAACCCGCCTCGATTGTCTCGACCGTCGGACCTGAAGGTCCGACGCTACTTCTTTTCCGGCGCCGGAGCAGGAGGCGCGGGCGCCGGACTCGCCGGGGCCGGCTTGGTCTCGCGACTCTGCGCAGGCGTCGCTGGTGTCGACTGACGCGCCGGTTGCGGTGTCGCAGGCTGGGCGAGCGGATTTCTCCCGCCGACCACCGATCCGCCGCCGATCCGCTGCCCCAGAATCCCGAGCGCAATCGCGCCCACCATGAACAGCACCGCGAAGATCGTCGTCGCGCGCGACAGCACGGTCGCACCGGCGCGAGCGCCGAACGCCGCCTGGCTGCTGCCGCCGCCGAACGCATTGGCGATGTCGCCGCCCTTGCCCTGCTGAAGGAGGATGACCAGCATCAGCACCAGACAGATGAGGACGTACAACGCCGCGAACAGGTAATACACCATCAAAAACGTCCTGAAACGGAAAACGTCATTATACAGCCCTCATTCGACTGCGCGAAGCGATCTCGGCAAACCCGCGCGGATCGAGGCTGGCCCCGCCCACCAGCGCGCCATCGACGTCGGGCTGCGTGATCAGGTCGGAGATGTTGTCCGGCTTCACGCTGCCGCCGTAGATCACGTGGCAGAGCTCGGCCGCCTCGGTGCCGAACCAGGCGCGGAGACGCTGCCGGATGTGACCATGCGCTTCGGCCGCTTGCGCCGGCGTCGCGTTGCGGCCGGTCCCGATCGCCCATACCGGCTCGTAGGCCACGACGAGCTGACCCAGTTGCTCCGCGGTCACACCGTCCAGCCCCTTTTTGATCTGGCGATCGAGGACGTCCAACGTCTCGTTGCGCTCGCGCTGATCGAGCGTCTCGCCGATGCACACGATCGGCGTGAGTCCGGCCGCGAACGCCGCCGCGAGCTTGCGATTCACCGTCGCATCGGTCTCGGCGAAGAGCGTCCGGCGCTCGGAATGACCGATGATGACGTATTCCGCGCCGGCCTCGCGGATCATCGCCGCGCTGATTTCGCCGGTGAATGCGCCCTCGCGCTCCCAGTACACATCCTGCGCCGCAATACCGATGTTGCTGTTGCGCGCGGCGTCAGCCGCCGCATGGAGCGCGGTGAACGTCGGCGCCAGTGCGATCTCCACGCCATTGACGTTCTTCACCAGTTCCCGGAACTCCTTGACGTAGTTCACGGCCTCGCGGACCGTTTTGTACATCTTCCAGTTGCCGGCGATGAGCGGCGTTCTCATGGCTACTTCGCAGTCAATTCAAAATGCAAAATTCAAAATTCAAACAGCGTCCGTTTCGAAGCAACGTGGTGACGACGCAACGTACATCATCCAGTTGACGAACTGACGAAGTGTTTGCATTTTGCATTTTGACTCTTGCATTTCACGCGTCAGGGAGGACAGCGACGCCAGGCAGCGTTCGTCCGCCGAGAAACTCCAGCGACGCGCCACCGCCGGTGGAGATGTGCGTCACGCGATCGGCAACGCCTGCCTTTTTGATCGCCGCAATCGAGTCGCCGCCGCCGATGATCGTCGTGCCCTTCACGTCGGCAACCGCGCGCGCGACCGCGATCGTCCCCTGCGCGAACGCGTCGATCTCGAAGACGCCCATCGGTCCATTCCACACGACGGTCTGCGCGTCGGACAGCGCCTGACGATAGGCACTCACCGTCTGTGGGCCGATATCGAGACCCATGCGCTCGCCAATCGCAGGGTCGTCGACGCCGATCGTCTCGGTCGGCACACCCGCTTCGAGCTTTATCGCGACGACATGATCGGACGGCAGCAGGAGCTGCAGACCACGCTCCTTCGCTCGCGCGATGATCTCGCGCGCGGAGTCCAGCTTGTCGTCCTCGACCAGCGACTTGCCAACCGGTTTGTCCGTCGCTTTGAAGAACGTGTACGCCATCGCGCCGCCGATCAGCAGGCGGTCAACCCGAGGAATCAGGTTCTCGATCACCTCGATCTTGTCGGACACCTTCGCGCCGCCGAGTACGGCGACGAACGGTCGTGCGGGGTTGGCAAGCGCCTCGCCGAGGTATCGTAGCTCCTTTTCCATCAGCAGCCCGGCACCCGCTTCGGGCACGAGTCGGACAATCGCTTCCACGGACGCGTGCGCGCGATGTGCCGCCCCGAATGCGTCGTTTACGTACACATCTGCGAGCGCAGCGAGCCCCTTCGCAAACGTCGCGTCGTTCTTTTCTTCCTCCGGGTGGAAGCGCAGGTTCTCCAGCAGCACGACTGAGCCGCTCGACGCCATGTTCACGACCGATTCCGCCGCCGGTCCGATGCAGTCGTCAGCGAACGCCACCGATCGCTTCAACAACTCGCCGGCACGCGCCGCGACCGGACGCAGGCTCATCTCGGTATTGGGTTTGCCCTTCGGTCGGCCAAGGTGCGATGCGAGGATGACGACGCGAGCGCCGGCGGTGAGGGCGTACTCGATCGTTGGCAGCGATTCGCGAATCCTGGTGTCATCGCCGATGACACCATTCTTCAGCGGCACGTTGAAGTCGACGCGAATGAACACGCGTCGATCGCGGAGATTGAGATCGCGGATGGTTCGTTTCGCCATGCGATGAAGGTCCGCCTAAAGGCGGACCCCACGAATGTCAACCGGGACCCTGCGAATGCTGCTGGTGTCGATCACAATCCGCTCGCCACGAGCTTGTGCAGCAGATCCACGCAGCGGCTCGAATACCCCCACTCGTTGTCGTACCAGGAGAGGACCTTCAGAAAGTCCCCTTCCATCACCTTGGTGTACGGGGCATCGACAATCGACGAGTTCGGATTACCGCGAAAATCAATCGACACGAGCGGATCGTCGGACATCGCGAGGATCCCCTTGAGCCGACCCTCGGCCGCTTCGCGGAGCGCCGCGTTCACGTCCTCGCCGGTCGCCTGTTTCTCGAGCACCGCGTTCAAGTCGACAACCGACACGTTTGGCGTCGGCACGCGCATCGAGAACCCGTCCAGCTTTCCTTTCAGTTCTGGCAAGACCTCACCGACCGCAACGGCGGCGCCGGTCGTCGTCGGAATCATCGACAGCGCCGCTGCCCGCGCGCGACGCATATCCTTGTGCGGCAGGTCGAGCAGCTGCTGATCGTTGGTGTACGAGTGGATGGTCGTCATCCACCCCTTGCGGATCCCGAACGTCTCGTGAATCACCTTGGCCAGCGGCGCAAGGCAGTTCGTCGTGCACGACGCGTTGGAGATGATGTGATGCTTCGACGGATCGTACTTGTCCTCATTGACCCCCAGGACAACGGTGACGTCCGGCTTCTTCGCGGGCGCGGTGATGATGACCTTCTTCGCGCCGGCGGCCAGATGCTTCGCCGCCGAGTCTCGATCCGTGAACAGTCCCGTCGATTCGAAGACGACCTCGACGCCAAGATCTTTCCAGGGGAGCTGCGCCGGATCCTTGACCGCGAGCACTTTGAACTGCTCGTCGCCAACGGCGATCCCATCCTCCGTCGCGGTGATCTTCGCGTCGAGGTTGCCGAGGATCGAGTCGTACTTCAGGAGATGCGCCAGCGTCTTGGCGTTGGTCAGATCGTTGACCGCGACGAAATCAATGTCCTTCGACCCGAGCGCGGCGCGCATGATGTTGCGCCCGATGCGCCCAAACCCATTGATCCCGACCTTCACCGCCATCGTCTCCTCCTGCGCCGGGTGGATGTGCCGGAACGGCCTGCTCCAGGCGCATCCATCGCCGAGTGCCCAAACACCGATTGTAAAGCGAAACGGCACCAAGCCGTTTTGCCAGACAGTGAGCCGGGTTGAACGGGGTCAATCACGGAAGCTACAATCGACGATTGTAAGGCCCACATTTTCCACGAGTTAGCGTTGTATCTGCTCTACAGCGTCGCCACGCTGATCGCCCTCATCGTCCTGTCGCCGTACTTCCTGTATCAGGCGTTGCGGCACAACAAATACGTTGGCAGCTTCGGTCAGCGGCTCGGCTATCTGCCTGTCTCGTTCAATCTCGACGGGGACGACTCCATCTGGGTGCACGCGGTATCGGTGGGCGAAGTCCTGGCCGCGAGGCCGCTGATCTCGGAGCTTCGCAGGCGCTATCCCGCCCTTCGGGTGTTCCTCTCGACGACGACGCTGTCTGGTCAGCAGTTGGCCAGGCGCAGCGTGTCGGACGTGGACGCCGTGTTCTACTTCCCGTTCGACTGGACCTTTACCGTGCGCCGCACGTTGAAGCTGGTGAAGCCGCGGCTGTTCGTCATGGTCGAAACGGAGATCTGGCCGAACCTGCTGCGCGAGTGTCAACGTCAGGGCATCAAGACGGTCCTGGTGAACGGACGCATCTCGTATCGGTCGTTCCCGCGGTATCGGATGATTCGCCCGTTCTTCCGGCGGGTGCTCGCGGACATCGACCGCTTCTGCGCGCAAGGCGAAGAGACGGCCCGTCGCCTGACCGAGCTTGGCGCCGATGCCTCGCGGATCACGGTGACGGGAAGTTTGAAGTTCGAATCTCTGCAGGCCGCGCCGACGCCCGGCCGGGGTGCGGCCCGCGTACTGCGGTTCTTTCGCATCTCACCCAACAGGCCCGTGCTCGTCGCTGGCAGTACGGCTCGCGGGGAGGAGGAGCCGATCATTCGCGCGTTCAATCGCGTACGGTCGACATCCGCTGGTGCGAATGCGCTGCTGATTCTGGCGGCGCGTCATCCGGAGCGGTTCGCCGACGTCGAGCGGCTGTGCCGGCACGAGGGACTCGCCACGATTCGTCGCAGCGAGCTGGCGATCGACGCGGAGCCGAAAGCCGATGCGGTCGTCCTCGACTCGATCGGCGAGCTGGCGCAGCTGTATCAGATCGCCACTGCCGTCTTTGTCGGCGGCAGTCTGGTTCCCTCGGGTGGACACAACATCCTCGAGCCGGCTGTCCACAGCAAGCCGATCGTGTTCGGTCCGCACATGCAGAACTTCAGCGAGATCGCGGACGCCTTCGTCGCCAATGGCGCGGCGATTCAGGTGCGCGGCGAACGCGAGCTGCACGACGCGATTCTCGCGTTGATGAACGATCCGGTGCGGCGCGCGCGTCTGGGTGCGGCGGCTCGTGCGCTTGTCGATGCGAATCGCGGCGCCTGTGACAAGACCGTCGGGGTGATCGCCGGTCTGCTGCCGCGCGATCGCCCCCGTAGCGGGGTGGTCCGTCCTTTCCGCGTGGTCCATTGAATCCGCTCAGCGCCGCCTACGGCACCGGTGCAAAGCTGCGGCGTGACTGGTACGCGCGTCACCCCGAGCGCGTGCGCCGTCTCGATCGTCCAGTAATCAGCGTTGGCAATCTCACGGTCGGCGGCAGCGGCAAGACGCCGATCGTCGCGGCGATCGCCACGATGCTGCGCGACCTGGGCGAGCGTCCGGTGATCCTGAGTCGCGGATATGGGCGATCCGATCGCACGGCTCGCGTCGTGGTGGTGAGTGATGGCCATCGCGTCCTGGAGCCCGTTGCTCGATCGGGCGACGAGCCACAGATGCTCGCGCGTCAGCTCACCGACGTTCCCGTCGTCGTCGGCGCCGATCGTTTCGCGGCGGGACGTCTGGCGCAATCGCGCTTCGACTGCTCGGTCTTCATCCTCGACGACGGCTTTCAGCATGTGCAGTTGGCGCGTGACGTGGATCTTCTCGCGGTGAACGGCAGCGACCTCGAGGATCGAGTGCTGCCAGTCGGCCGGCTGCGCGAGTCACTGAAATCGGCGTCCGCGGCCGACGCCGTTCTCGTCGAGGGAACGCTCCAGGACGCGAAGCGGGTCGCGAACGAGCTCGCGGTCGGCGTGGCGTATCGCGTGACGCGCAGCTACGACAGCGCTCGACGTGTGCTGCCCTTCGGGAGCGACGTGGAGAGTCCGGGACGTCGTGTCGTCGCTGTTGCCGGCATCGCGCGACCGCAGCGATTTTTCGGATCTCTGAACGCGCTGGGATGGGATGTCGTGCGCGAGCTGCGCTTTCGCGACCATCATCGATTTTCGTCCGCCGACATGAGCCGGATCGCTGCCGCCGCGCGCGAATCCTCCGCGGATCTGATTCTGACCACGGAGAAGGATGCGGTACGAATGCAGGATCTGCCGATCGACGGGGTGACGCTGGCGTACCTGCCCATGCGCGTATCCATCGAACCGCCCCAGTTCGTCACCTGGCTTCGCTCGCGCATCACCAAGGGGGGTCCGGTGTGAAGCACCGGCTCGAATATGCGCTCGTGCGTTCGATCGCTGCGTGCATAGGGCTGCTGCCCGTGTCGGCGGTTCGTGCCTGCGGTGCGGGCCTCGGCCGTCTCGCTTATCGTGTCGACAGGTTTCACCGTCGGGTCGCGCTCGAGAATCTGGCGCAGGCGTTTCCGACGCGGTCAGCACAGGAGCTGCGGACACTCGCGCGCGAGATGTTCAAGCACTTCGGCAGGCTGCTGCTCGAGCTGATCAAGTTCGGCAGCCTTTCGAACGACGAGATCCTTCGGCGTGTGGAGGTCGAAGGCGAAGAGCGGGCGCGACTGGCGGAGCAGCAGGGCCGCGGCGTGCTGTACTTCACCGGGCACTTCGGCTATTGGGAGATGCAGGCGATCGTGCATGCGCTCCGCCGACGGCCCGTTGCGGTGCTCGCTCGGCCGCTCGACAACCCGCATCTGCATGTGATGCTCGAAGGCATTCGCACGCGCACGGGCAACTCGGTCATCTATCGTCAGGGCGCCATCCGCAAAATGCTGCGCGAGCTCGCGCTCAACCGCGGAATCGCGATGCTGATCGATCAGCACCTGCACACGCCCGACGCGGTGTATGTCGATTTCTTCCGGCGTCCGGCCGCGACCACGTCGGCGCTCGCGGCCCTGGCGCTGCGCACCGGTGCCCCTGTCATCCCGGTGTTCGCGTTACCGCTGCCGCGTGGACGCTACCGTTTGATCTACGAACACCCCGTCGATCCTCCGCGTCCCGATTCACCCGATCCTGTTCTCGAGTTCACGCAGCGGTGCACCGATGTCCTGGAGATGTATGTCCGCCGCCATCCGGACCTGTGGCTGTGGATGCATCGCCGCTGGCGGGAACGCGACCCGGCGTTCGCCGGACCTGACGTCGCCTTGAACGAGGCGGAGGCGGATGCCTGATCCCGCCATTCTCGTCGTCTCGCCGAACTGGCTGGGCGACGCGGTGATGGCGCTTCCGGCGATTCAGGACGTGCGTCGCCGCTTCCGCGAATCGCGCCTGATCGTTGCGGCGCGAGCCTCAGTGGCATCGCTCTTCGGGCTCGTGCCGGGCATCGACGACGTCGTCACGCTCGAATGGCGGGGCCGGTTTCTGACGCGCGCGGCGATGCGGCGCGATGTTGGGCGGCTGCAGAATGTTCACGCTGGCACCACGATTCTGCTGACCAACTCGTTCGCGACCGCGTGGCTGGTGAAGAAGGCGGAGATTGCCGAACGGTGGGGTTTCGCGACGGATCTTCGCCGGGCGCTGCTGACGCGAGCGATCGCCCGTCCGTCATACAGCGTGCACCAGGGCGCGTACTATCAGTACCTCACGCGTGAGCTCGGTATTGCGTCGGGACCGCTTGAACCGGAAATCGTTGTTCCCGATCAGCAGCTGCAGTCGGGCCGCGAGCTGCTGCTGTCCAGCGGATGGAATGGGATTCGGCCGCTGGTCGTGATGGCTCCCGGCGCCGCATACGGGACGGCGAAGCGATGGCTGCCGTCATATGTCGCTGATGTGATCGGCGCCTTGAGCCGCCAGAACGATGCGCAGTGTGTCGTCGTCGGGAGTGCCGGTGATCTCGAGACAACCATGATCGTGCGTGACGCCTTGCCGGCAGGCGCTCGCGAGCGTGTCATCGACCTGACCGGACAAACGAGTCTCGAACTGCTAGCCGCAGTACTCTCGATGGCGGCCGTGTGTGTCTCCAACGATTCGGGAGCGATGCATCTCGCGGCGGCAGCAGGTGCTCCGGTAACCGCACTCTTTGGTCCGACGCGCGAACACGAGACGGCGCCGCTGCCGCGTGCGGGGCGCCGCGTCGACGTCCTCATCAACCCTGTCTGGTGCCGTCCGTGCATGTTGCGCGAGTGTCCAATCGATCACCGGTGCATGCGCGGGCTGAAGCCATCGCGTGTCGTCGAATCGGTGGTCGCTCTGATGGGCACAACGGACCGACGTCACGTGCAACGGATCGGCGTCGCGACCCAATGAGTCGGCCGGCAGTCTTCATCGACCGCGACGGCACGCTGATCGAGGAGCATGGTTACCTCGTTCGCCTGGATATGCTCTCCGTATTTCCATGGAGTGCGGACGCGATCCGTCTGCTGAATCGGGCCGGGTTCGCAACGGTCGTGATCACGAATCAGGCGGCAGTCGCGCGCGGCATGATCGACGAGGGATTCGTCGCCACGGTGCATCGAGAGCTCGATGCGCGTCTCGGGCGCGCACGCGTCGACGCCTATTACTACTGTCCCCATCTCGAGGCGGCGCCCGTCGAGCGTTATCGCCAGGCATGCAGCTGTCGCAAGCCCGAGCCCGGAATGATCCTGCGGGCGTGCCGCGATCTCGATATCGATCCGAGGCGCTCGTTCATGGTCGGCGATCGATGGCTGGACATCGTTTGCGGCCAGCGCGCAGGCACGCGGTCGATCCTCGTGCGCACGGGTCACGGGCGCGAGGAGGAAGAGGCGCCGCAGGACGGCGTCCGCGCCGATGCTATCCTCAACAATTTGATGGAGGCCGTCGCGTGGATTCTGCGCAGCTCCTCGCGCTGATTGACGCTCTGAGCGGCCGCAAGGTGGCCGTCATCGGAGACGTCGTCGCCGATGAATTCGTCTACGGGCGCATCGCGCGCGTGTCACGCGAGGCGCCGGTGCTGATCCTCGAGTACGACTCGACGGAGGTGGTGGCGGGCGCGGGCGGCAACGCCGCGAACAACGTCGCCGCGCTCGGTGGCGTCGCGATGTTGGCAGCGGTGATTGGCGATGACGATCCCGCCGGGCGCCTCCTCGAGTCGCTGCATCCCGGAGTCGATCGCCGTAACGTGAAACGCCAGCGCGGACGACGAACCACGATCAAGACGCGGATTCTCGCCGGTGGCATTCACTCGGCCAAACAGCAGGTGGTCCGAATCGATCGTGTGGCGCAAGACGTGGACGGCGCCGCCCATAAGACACTCGAAAAGACCGCGATGGCCACGATCCGATCGGCTGACGCTGTCATCGTGTCGGACTACGGATCCGGTCTGATCAGTCCAGGGCTCGCTCGTCGGCTGCGTGCAGCGCTGAAGGAACGGAAAGGGACGATTCCTGTGCTCGTCGACACGCGATACCGGTTGCTCGACTATCGAGGTCTGACGGCGTGCACGCCCAACGAGTCTGAAGTCGAGGAGGCGCTCGGCATCCGCATCAACGACGATCTGCAGCTGCTCGAGCGTGCTGGACGCGAAATCCTCGAGCGGACCAGGATGGGCGCGGTTCTGATTACCCGCGGCAGCCGTGGCATGGCGCTGTTCGTTCCCCGATCGAAAACGCTCCACATTCCGATTGTCGGATCGGACGAGATCGCCGACGTGACCGGCGCCGGCGACACCGTCATGGCGACGATGGCGCTCGGGCTCGCGGCTGGTGCGAGCTTCGAAGCAGCCGCCCATCTCGCCAATCACGCCGGGAGCGTCGTCGTGATGAAGCGCGGGACGGCGACCGTGAGCGCCGACGAGCTCCGCGCGTTGGTGAAAGCGCACGCGCGCGTGGGGGCCGCCTCCCCCCAAAACGTAGGGGCCGCCTCGCCCCAAAACGTAGGGGCCGCCTTTAGGCGGCCCGGAACCGGGCGGCCCAAGAGCCGTGGGTAAAGTCGTCACCCGCGAGCAGCTCCTCGAGCGCGCGACCCAGGCGCGTCGCGGCCGCCGATCGATTGCCTTTGCCAACGGCTGCTTCGATCTGCTGCATGTTGGCCACGTGCGATACCTCGAGGCCGCGGCGAATGAAGCGGATCTGCTCGTCGTCGGTGTGAACGATGACGAGGTGGTGCGTCAGCTGAAAGGGGCTGGCCGACCGATCATGCCTGCGTCCGATCGAGCCGAACTGGTCGCCGCGCTCCGTTGTGTGGACTACGTCGTCGTCTTTCCGGAGCTGACTGTCGGTCCGTTGCTTCAGGCGCTGCGACCGGAGGTGCACTGCAAGGGCACTGATTACACCGTCGACTCGGTACCCGAGCGCGAGATCGTCAAGGAGTACGGCGGTCGCACCGCCATCGTCGGCGATCCGAAAGATCATTCCACGCGCGACCTGCTTGCGCGCATCGCGGAATCCTCCCCTCGAGAGTCGTGAGCGAGCGATTCCTGATCGTTCGCCTGGGATCGCTCGGTGACGTGATTCATGGGATTCCGGTTGCCGCGGCGCTGCGTGCGGCGCGGCCCGACGCGCAGATCGACTGGCTCGTCGATCCCCGGTACGTCGAAGTGCTCGACCTCGTGCCGGTTCTTTCCAAACGGATCGGTGTGAACCCGCGTGGTTCACCTACAACCCTGCTCCGAGTGATCGGCGACTTGCGGCGCGCTCGTTACGATGCCGCCTTGGACCTGCAGGGACTGATCAAATCGGCCGTCCTCGCGCGTGCAGCCGGTGCCGCGCAGACGATTGGGCTGACGCGAACGCATCTCCGCGAGTCCGCGGCCGGCCTGTTCTACAGTCGTCGAGTCGAACCGGACGCGCGGCACGTCGTCTACAAGAATCTGGCGCTGCTCGACGCACTTGGGATCAGCCGTCGCGAGGTGGCGTTCCCGCTGCGCATTCCACAGTCCGCTGTCGCGGATGCCGTCTCCGAGCGGTTTGGAGACGATGGCTACATGCTGCTGAATCCAGGCGCCGCGTGGCCGAACAAGCGGTGGCCGCCGGAGCGATTTGGCGCTCTTGCGGCGGCGATTCGCGAAGCGGCCGGAATGCGGTCGCTCGTGCTCTGGGGGCCAGGCGAGCAGCCGCTCGCGGCGGCCGTAGTGACAGCCTCGCGTGGCGCCGGCGAATTGTCGCCGCCGACGACGATCGGCGATCTGTTCGCGATCGCCTCGCGCGCCCGTGTTGTCGTCGCCGGTGATACAGGACCGCTTCACATTGCTGCGGGCGTAGGTGCACCGGTGGTCGCGCTCTTCGGACCGACGTTTCCGGAGCGGAATGGTCCCTGGTCGCCGGTTGATATTTCGATCTCACGAGCGCGTACGTGCGTGTGCCATCACAAGCGACAGTGTCAGCAACCGCCGGCGTGCATCGAGGACATTGCGGCGGAGGAAGTGATCGACGCGGTGAAACGTCGCCTGCGAGCCCATGGCTGATTCGCCCGAGCGCCGCGATTCCCGTTCGCTGACCGCGGTTCTCGCACGACGGCGCGTTCCGCTCGGCTTCATCTTTGCGGTGGTTGCCGTCGTTCTCGCGCGGCCGACGTGGGCCAGCTGGCGGATGGGCCTGCTCGTCGCTGCTGTCGGTGAGGCCGTTCGTGTATGGGCAGCTGGCCATCTGGAAAAGAGCCGGGAGGTCACGCGATCCGGCCCGTATCGTCTGCTGCGCCATCCGCTCTATGCCGGTTCCGCGGTGATCGCCGCGGGCGTCGTGGTCGCATCGCGCAGCGTCATCGTTGGCGTGCTCGTGACCGTCTACATGGTCGCGACGATTACCGCAGCCGTGAGGAGCGAGGAAGCGTTCCTCGCGAAGGCATTCGGCGACACCTACGATCGGTACCGGCGCTCGGCTGCCGAGCCGATGTGGCGGCGGTTCAGCATCGAGCGCGCGCTGCGCAATCGCGAACAACGAGCGGTGATCGGGGTGCTCGCGGGCTTTGCCATTCTTGCGCTCAAAGTAATGCTGTCGATATAATCGATTCTTTGCGTGGGCGAGGACGCGCCCTGCTGTTGCGCTGTGACACAGAGAGCGCGAACGGGGGCGGTTAGCTCAGTGGTAGAGCACCGGCTTTACACGCCGGCTGTCGCAGGTTCGAACCCTGCACCGCCCACTCATATCCACCTCGGGGTGGTAGTTCAGTTGGTTAGAACGCCGGCCTGTCACGCCGGAGGCCGCGGGTTCGAGTCCCGTCCACCCCGCCAACATCCCTCACTTCGTTCGGTCTGTTGGCGAGGTGTCCAACTCCTGCGCTTTTCGACTCGCTTTGCTCGTCGAACCAGCGCCGAGTCCCGTCCACGTCCAACCTTCGCTTCGCTCGGTTGCTTGCCACTCCTCGCAGCGTCTGGACTCTGCGACTCGCTTCGCTCGGTCTGTTGGCGAGGTGTCCAACTCCTGCGCTTTTCGACTCGCTTTGCTCGTCGAACCAGCGCCGAGTCCCGTCCACGTCCAACCTTCGCTTCGCTCGGTTGCTTGCCACTCCTCGCAGCTTCTGGACTCTTCGACTCGCTTCGCTCGGTCTGTTGGCGAGGTGTCCAACTCCTGCGCTTTTCGACTCGCTTTGCTCGTCGAACCAGCGCCGAGTCCCGTCCACGTCCAACCTTCGCTTCGCTCGGTTGCTTGTCACTCCTCGCAGCTTCTGGACTCTTCGACTCGCTTCGCTCGGTCCGTTGACGGGGCGTCCAACTCCTGCGCTTTTCGGCTCGCTTCGCTCGCCGAACCAGCGCCGAGTCCCGTGGTCTCGCTTCGCTCGACCTGTAGCGGTGTCACTCCGCCTTTCAACTCGCTCCGCTCGTCGAACCAGCGCCGAGCCCCTGTTGTCGGACGGTAAGGTAACTGGCCGACGTCTCATTCATAGTCCCCAGGTTCAAGTCCGGTATTTCGACGCACGACGCGACGACGTGCGCGCACTGCGGACAAGCCACGAGATCTGGATATGCGCCGCCGGACAATCCACATGGGCAAGGCGTGGAAAACGACCAACGCGGGCGAACAATCTGCATTCGAACCTCTTTCGTGCTCACCTGTCAGTTGTTTGTTGGTTCAGATTTGCCGGTTGGAGATGGTGCTTGCGAGCGTGGCCGTTGCAGTTTGAGCCAATGAAACGCCGCCAGAACTGATGTGCTACGATCGTGATGCCATGACAGCTGCCCCCATCATCAATCACATCGTCGGGCTGAGTTGGATCAACTGGCTTGGGTTTGCGTTGTTTCTTTCGTATGCGGTTTTCGCATTTGGCAATGTGCCAACCAACCCCGACCTCGCGTTCGCTATCTTTGTCGCAGGTATGGTGCTTGGGTCCTGGCCCCGGGTTCGTCCTTTTTCATATGGGTTCGCCATTCTTGGCGTGCTGATGATAACCCGCCTCTTCAGTCGAGGTTTGGAGTGGTATGTGGTCAATCGGATGCATATGCCCGTTGAGGGCGTCTATCACCCGCATTATGACGCTGCCGTGAGAATGGAGCCGGTCTACGGCGGTGTTTTTCTCGTCTTGGGTCTGCTCTGTTTTTTCCTGCCGATAAAGAAAGACCCAAGCATTTGACCCGCCCCGGAAATTCGGTATGACGAAATAGTCCCAGCGGCAGACGAAGAAAAGATCGATATCTTTGCGCTCTGGCATTCTGGCCGCCCAAAGCGTCCCTCCCCTCTCAGCGTAATCGCGCGCCGGCGGCGTCGCCGTCTCCACCTCGGGGCAACCGACTCCTGCGCTTTTCGACTCGCTCCGCTCGTCGAACCGTCGTGTGCTTACGGATTGCGTGGTGCCGGTGGCGTGGCCTGGAGCAGCACCAGAAACAGGTTGTCGGGATCGCGAACGATCGATGTTTTCGTCGTGGCGCCGCCGCGGCCCTGCAGCTCCACGGTCGTGCCGCCAGTGGAGACCACCACGCCGCCGGCCTGCTTCAACGCGGCAATCGTCGCGTCCACGTCGCGCACCTGCAGCTGCATGCGCGTCGAGCCGGGATCCTGGATGTTGCCGCGAACCGTACGGCGATCGACCCCCTTGAAGTCGATCAGCTCGAACACGAGTCCGGTGGTCGGTACCGTGAACATCGAGGCGCGGTACTCGGCGCCGGGGGGCAGGCCCATCATGTCGAGGACGGCCGGCGTCTTCTCGAACTTCCCCAGCTGTCGCACCGCCATGCCGAGCGCGTCGCGATAGAGCTGCGTTTCTTTGTCGACGTCGGCGACCGCGAGACGCACGCGGACTTCCATCACGGTCGGCGCGGGCGTGGTCGCGGCCGGCGGCAGCGGGTCGGGCTGGAACAGCTCGACGAAGTGACCGTCGAGATCCCTCACGATCACGGCGCGCGACTTGTTGGCGCCGCCCGGTACGAACATCGGCGCGCCGCCCTTGGTGACGACCGGTGCACCAAGCTGTTTCAGCCGAGTGAACACGGCATCGATGTCGCGGACGATCACGATGAGCGAGAAGGCGCCGATGTCCTGATACCGGCGCTCGAGCGGTTTGCTCTCAGCCTTCGTGATCTCGACGATCTCAACACCGGTCCGCATGCCTGTCGGTCGGGCGATGGTCCAGCGCAGCGACGCACCGGCCAGGCCGAACATGTTACGCAGCGCCGGATTGGCATCCGCGTTGGCGGGCGCGCCCTGCACGTCGAAACCGAGGCCGTCGCGGTAGAAGGCGATCGCCTTGTCCAGATCGCTGACGATCGGGCTGAAGAAGTTGCCCGAGCCGACGACCAGACCGGTGGGTGCGGGTCCGGCCGGCGCGGCTGGTGACGGCGCTTGCGCGAGCGCGCTGGCCATCGTCAGCATGAACGCGGCGGCCAGGCGAACGATTCGCATGTCTGCCTCCGGTGCGGCTGTCGCCGCGGGTTCGGGATCATTGCGGGACCGGTGCCGCCGAGTCAACCCGCAGGGCGTGGTTTTGCGACGGTGTACGGGACATCCCACCGAGCAGCAGACCTAATTACGGAGCGCGGGAGACAGGAAGCGGGCGGATTCGAATTCGGTCAGGCTCGACCACGGCAAACAGGCCAGACCAGTCGTCACGACTCGTCAGGGCGGCGAGTGCGAGTTTATTATCGGAGGCTGGCTGAGACCACTCGAGGCGCAATAGGACGACCCCGCAGGCGGCGGGGAGTCCGGCGTGGAATGCGAGCTCGCCGAAATCGGGATCGCATGTAACGGTCACACGCTCCTCGGCCTGAGCCCGCGCCAGCACGGCATCGTCAGCAGCACCTCCGAGATCCTCCTTCACCCATACGACATCATGGCCAAGTTCGCGGAGAGCGCGGACGACCGGTCCCGGGAGGTTCTCGTCGGCAAGGAAGCGCATGCGCGCTACCGCTTGACGGCGTACACGCGTTCGGTCTGAATGAGATCTTTGGCGTAGGCCAGGCAGGCTTGAATGTCTTCGCGGGTCACGTGGTCGTACTGCTCGATGACCTGCTCGGGCGAATAGCCCTTTGCCAGCAGGTCCATCACCAACTCGACGCTGATACGGGTGCCTTTGATTACCGCCTTGCCGACCAGGACGTTGGGATCCGCGACGATTCTGCTGCGCCAGTCCATAGAGGCTCCGAGCCCATTATAGAGGTCGCTCGCGCGTAGGACGGCAGTCACAACACGCGAGTCTCGGAACCCTGCGAACTGCCTGCCAAGGCTCCAGCAAGAACTCGCTCGCGGCGCTGACGCGAAGGCTCGCGGTGTGCACCGCATGCGTCTGAGCTGATCACGCCGGAACTTCCGCTTACTCCAGTGAGCGCCATTCGATCGCGCTCGCGGAGCTGCCCATGTCACGTCTGTCTGTCGGAGCGGTCTCGCTGGCGGTGGTGATCGGCGCGGCCGGCTGCAGTGGAAATGATGCCGACGCTCGGAAGGCTGCGGCATCCACGTCACCGGGCACCGCCGCACCACGTTCGCAGCCAGCCACGTGCGCCATGCTCACAGCGGCGGAGATGACGGACATGGTCGGCACTCCGGTCGAGGCACGCGGAGAAGAGGGCGGGGGCACGACCACGTGCCAGTACAAACCGGCATCGGCGGCGATCCCCTCGATCGAGGTGGCGATCGACTGGGGCGGGGGAGGACCCGCGCTCGCCGCGACAGGGATGCTGGGACGGCTGGAGCCCGGCATGACGAACCCGCTCGCGGGACTCGGCGATCAGGCCGCACGGATCGGTCCGGCGTTGTGGGTGCGCACCGGCGACGACCTCGTCAGGCTCACGTTCTTCGGCGCTGGCGACGACGACGTCCCCCTTGCACGCCGCATCGTCGATCGATTGCGCCCGCGTATGGGCCCTTCGGCGCAGAGCAGTGGCGCGACGAACGGAGATACCGGTGGTCACGATCGGGCGCAAGGCGACGATGTTGCCAAAGCCGCGGACGTCGTCGGCGGCCTGCTTGGAGGACTCGCCGCGCGCCTCGGTGGCGAGGCACCCAAAGCGGCCGGTGCGGAAGCCAAAGGCATCGAGACCGCATCGCCGACCGGAGACGAAGCGACATTCGTGCGGGCGACTGGAGCGGTAAGACATGTGCCGCTCGTCGCAGGTCTCACATTGGTCGGCGCAGAGCACGAGCCGAAGCGAGGCGACTACGAGCCGATCGTCACGGTCACGACGGTGACCGAGGCGACAGTCGCGACGGCGTTTTCCGCCAACCTTCCTGAAGGCAACCGGCTCTCGGTTGCGCGCAATCTTTCCCGGTCCGATCTGCGGATCGCCTTGTCGTTCCGATCGTGGTACGAGGCCGGCGACCCACCCGTGTTCGACGGCACGACGTCGTTCAGCGTGTCCGCGGCGGTGCTCGACGCACTCAAGACGAAGGGGCAGGTCGAGGTAGTCCGGGTGGGTGGCGGCGAACCATCGCTCGCGACGTTCGCGACCCTTCTCGCCGGAAAGCCGAGCCCGGTGGAACGGCACGCCGGAGTGCTGCGCCGCGTGGAGCCGTTCGACGTGGCATTTCCAGTTCTGCTGAACGATGCGCCGACCGAGCTCCATGCCGTGCACGCGCGAGGCACGTTCGAGGACGCCACGATCGATTTCCACTTCCTCGACGATCCTGAGAACCCTGTGCTGCTCCGTGTCGCCGGCGGATCGGTGGGACGGATCGTCAGCATCACGTATCCCGAGGAGACTGCGCGCCCGCGTCTCGAGAAGGCGCTCACGGAGGAGTCTCGCGTTGCTTTGCACGGGATCTACTTCGATTTCGGCAAAGCGACGCTGCGTCCCGAATCGGAGCCGGTGCTGCGCGAGATTGCCGCGGCACTCGCCCGTCACTCGGACTGGGTCGTCGTCATCGAGGGACACACCGACAACATCGGCGACGAAACAGCCAACGAGTCGCTCTCGCGGCGCCGCGCGGATGCGGTGAAGGACGCGCTCGTCACCCGGCATCGCGTGCCGGCGCAACGGTTGTCGTCGGCCGGATTCGGATCGTCGCATCCGGCGACCGAGAACAACACCCTGGCTGGCCGCGCACGCAACCGCCGCGTGGAGCTGGTACGGCGCTAACGGAGGAACGACAATGATTTCGAAGTCTCGCCTGCGCGCCGCCGCGCGTGTGTCCATCCTGTGTCTTGCGCCACTCGTGATGGCGTCGATCGTGGTCGCACAACGCGCCGGCACCATCACGAAGACCACTAGGCCGACGACATCGACGAAGTCGATGACACTGGAGCAGCGCATCGAGGCGCTCGAGAAGCGCGTCGAGGAGCTCGAAAAGAGCATCGACAGGTTCGAGCTCGACTCCGACACCGAATCGGCGCGCGACAAGAAGCTCGAAGAGCGGCTGGCGGCGATCGAGCGCGCGCAGAAGAGCGGGCAGGCGACCGGCGCAGGCTCCGCCAAGGCGTCAAACGACGACGATCAGCCACTCACGGTGCGCGCACCGTTCGTGGTCATGGACGAGTCCGGAAAGACGCTAATGCGTGTGGACAAATCCCCCGCATCGGGCGGAGCGCGGATGATTATCGGCAACCCGGTCGGCTCACGGCTGCTGCTGGGACTTCAGAAAGACGACGGTGCGGGCTTCCAGATGTACGACAACGCAGGCGTGCAACGCGTCGCCATCGGCGCGGTGCCCAACGCCACGTTGTTCAAACTCGAAGACAAGCAGTTCAAGTTGATGCTCACCACGTCTGGAGCCGAAGGCAGCATGATGTCCCTCTTCAAGGGCGACGTCGTCTCGGCTCGCATCGCCGGCGGACCGTCAGGCAACGGTCGGATGGCACTCAGCTCCGGGACGGGCGTGACGATGGTCGAGGCCGGGACCGCCGACGGTCTGGGCGTGGTGCGCGCGGGGCCCCGGATGGGTGGCCCCCCGGGCGGCCTGACCGGGCAGCCCTTTGCCATCGTCGGCAAGAAGGGGGGCGAGTAACCGCCGCGAAGCGCGCTCAGAATCTGTCTGCGCGCGCGGTGTTCCAGGCGTGACCCAGGCTGCCGTTGATCGATCCCGTCAACAGCGCGCCCGGTTCGATCGGCGGATAGATCTCGTGATAGCTGCGGACCTCTCCGGAGTTGACGCGGCGCATGATGTACCAGGGCTTGAGCGCGCCGGGATCGCGCAGGCCGGCCGCTCCGAGCACCTCGAAGAAGCTCTTCACGGTCTCGCGATGGAACCGTGCGACACGGGTCGACTTGTCGCCGACGTGGAGGCCGTGAACAAGCTCGGGATCCTGGGTCGCGACACCCGTGGGGCATCGATTGGTGTTGCAGCGCAAGGCCTGGATGCAGCCGAGCGCGAACATCATGGCCCGGGCCGCGTTGCACATGTCCGCGCCGAGCGCCACCTTGGTCGCGATCTGAAATCCGGTGTTCACCTTGCCCGACGCGATCAGGCGGATCTGAGTGCGGAGTCCCGCTCCGACGAGCGCGTTGTGCACGAACGCCAGTCCTTCGTTGAGTGGTGTGCCCACGGAATCGGAGAACTCGAGCGGCGCTGCTCCGGTACCGCCCTCGGCGCCGTCCACCGTGATGAAGTCGGGCATGAGTCCAGATTCGAGCATCGCCTTGACGATGCCGAGGAATTCGTGGCGCTTGCCGACGCACAGCTTGAATCCGACCGGCTTTCCACCCGATGCCTCGCGCAGCAGCTGAAGGAACTGCAGCAGGCCGAGTGGTGTGCTGAACGCCGTGTGCGCGGGCGGCGAGATGACATCCTCGCCGAGCGCCACGCCGCGGATCTCCGCAATCTCCGGCGTCAGCTTCGCCGCCGGCAGGATGCCGCCATGTCCGGGCTTGGCTCCCTGCGACAGCTTCACCTCGATCATCTTGACGTTCGGCAAGACGGCGCGTGAGGCGAACGCGTCGGGGCTGAATCGTCCGTCAGTCGTGCGACAGCTGAAATAGCCGGTGCCGATCTGCCAGATCAAATCGCCGCCCGGTTCGAGGTGATACGGACTCAGTCCACCTTCGCCGGTGTTGTGAGCGAAGCTTCCGATCTTGGCGCCGGAGTTGAGCGCGAGCACAGCGTTCTGACTGAGCGACCCGTAGCTCATAGCCGACACGTTGAAGATCGATGCTGAGTACGGCTGCGTACACGCCGGCCCGCCGACCAGCACACGCTTGCATGCCTGGTCCGGCTCCACCGGCGCCAGCGAGTGGTTGATCCACTCGTACCCCACGGCGTAGACGTCGCGCTGTGTGCCGAACGGGAGCGTGTCGAGCTCGCCCTTCGCGCGCTGGTAGACGACCGAGCGATCGTTCCGGCTGAAAGGCCGGCCGTCGTTGTTGCTCTCGACGAAATACTGGTTGATCTCGGGACGAATCTGCTCGAGCAGATATCGGCCATGACCGATCACCGGGAAGTTCCGGCGTACAGCCTGCCTGGTCTGCACCATGTCGGCGATCCCGCGCAGGATGACCGGGATGATGACGGCGAGCGACCAGAGGGCGGGCCGCCATACGACACCCACGACGAGGGCGAGGGCGACCGCCACGACCGATATCGCCAGAAAGGCACGGCGCATACCTGTGCAATCGACAGAACGGCCGGTGAGTTGACCGGAACGGCCGCGGCGCCCCGACTATAATCGCGGGATGAACCTCAAAGTGAATGGCATGGATCGCCCGTACGACGGGGATCCGGACATGCCGCTTCTCTGGTATCTCCGTGACGATTTGCGCCTGACGGGTACGCGTTTCGGTTGCGGCGCCGGCCTGTGCGGCGCCTGCACCGTGCACGTCAACGGCGTGGCCACCCGCGCCTGTCAGACGCCGATGCGGACGCTGCAGGGCAAAGCCGTCACGACCATCGAAGGCCTGAGCGCCGACGGCACGCATCCGGTGCAGCGCGCGTGGGTCGCCGCCAATGTGCCGCAGTGCGGGTACTGCCAGTCCGGTCAGATCATGTCCGCGGCGGCGCTGCTGGCGCGGAAATCGAACCCGACCGACGCCGAGATCGATACGGCCATGCAGGGCAACATCTGCCGCTGCGGCACCTATCAGCGCATCCGCGCCGCCATCAAGGCGGCCAGCGGCGCGAGGGCAACGGCATGAGCGCCATGAACGGCATCGAAAACGTTTCGCGACGCCGGTTCATCGGCGGCCTCTTCTCCGCCGGCGCGTTCGTCGTCGCGGCGCGCGTCCTGCCCGACTCCGCCTGGGCGCAGCAGCCAATCGGGCGGACCAGGGCCGACGCTGCAGCGCTCCATCCGAGCGTCTATCTCGGCATCGAGCCCGACGGCGGTGTCTTCATCGTCACGCATCGATCGGAGATGGGCACGGGTATCCGCACCACGCTGCCACTGGTCGCCGCCGACGAGCTCGACGTCGATTGGACTCGCGTGACGATCGAGCAGGGACTCGGCGACAAGCGCTATGGCGACCAGAACACCGACGGGTCACGCTCGATCCGCGACTTCTACGAGGCGTTCCGGCGAGCCGGCGCCTCGGCGCGGACGATGCTGGTCAGCGCGGCGGCGGCGCAGTGGAACGTGCCGGCCTCGGAGATCACGACGCGCAATCACGAGGTGATCCATCAGGCGAGCAATCGTCGACTCGGTTATGCCGCGCTCGTCCCGGCTGCGGCGCAGCTTCCGGTGCCAAAGCCCGAAGAACTGAAGTTCAAGCCAAAGACCGCCTGGAACTTCGTTGGCAAGGAACGTCCGATCTACGACCTGTCCACCATCGTCACCGGCAAGGCGCAGTTCGGCAACGATTTTGTTCGTGAAGGCATGGTCTACGCGTCGATCGAGCACCCTCCTGTGTTTGGTGGCAAGGTCCGCACCGTCGATACCGCAGAGACGATGAAAGTGCGCGGCGTGCGGCAGACGGAGAGCCTCGATCCGATCACGATGCCGTACATGTTCAAGCCGCTCGGCGGCGTCGCCGTCGTCGGCGACAACACATGGGCGGTGCTGCAGGGACGCAAGAAGCTTCGCATCGACTGGGAGGACGGGGCGCACGGCACGTTCGACAGCGAGCAGTTCAAGCAGCAGATGATCGCTACGGTGAAGCAGAACGGAAAGGTGGCGCGCAATTTCGGCAACGTCGACACGGAATTCGCCAAGGGCGGCAAGACGATCGAAGCGGTTTACTACGCGCCGATGGCGGCGCACGCGGCGATGGAACCGCCGGCCGCGGTCGCCGAGTTCCGCAACGGCAAGGTCGAGATCTGGGCGCCGACGCAGAACCCGCAGGCGGTGCAGGACACCGTTGCGCAGGCGGTCGGCGTGAAGCCGGAGGACGTCACCTGTCACGTGACGCTGCTCGGCGGCGGGTTCGGCCGCAAGTCGAAGCCGGATTACTGCGCCGAGGCCGCCATCCTCGCCAAGAAACTCGGGAAGCCGGTGAAGGTCGTGTGGACGCGCGAGGACGACATCCGTTTCGACTATTACCACTCGGGCGGCACGGTATACCACAAAGCGACTGTCGACGCGAAAGGCCGACCCACTGCGTGGCTGCAGCGATCGGTCTTTCCGCCGATCGCGTCGATGTTCGATCCGAAGGCGCGCAACGGCGCCGGCTTCGAGCTCGATATGGGCCTCACCGATCTGCCGTACGACGTCCCCAACATCCGCGCCGAGAACGGCGAGGCCGAAGCGCACGTACGCATCGGATGGTTCCGCGCCGTCTGCAACAACTTCCAGGCCTTTGCCGCACACAGCTTCGCCGACGAAATGGCGGCCGCGGCCGGACGCGATCCGCTCGAGTTCATGCTCGATCTGATCGGCCCAGGCAAGGTGCTCGATCTGAAGGCGCAGGGTGTGAACTACTCCAACTACGGTGCGGACCTGGCGAAGTACCCGGTGGATACGCGGCGGCTGCGTCGCGTGCTGGAGATCGCGGGCGAGCGTGGCGGATGGGGAAAGAAGAAGTCAGGCGGCGGCTGGGGCGTCGGGATCGCGGCGCACCGCAGTTTCAACACCTACGTCGCGTCCCTCGTCGAGGTCGAAGTCGACGCGCGCGGACAGGTCAAGATCCCGCGTGTCGAACAGGTGGTGGACACCGGAGTCGTCATCAACCCCGATCGGGTGCGCTCGCAGTTCGAGGGCGCGGCGGTGATGGGGACGAGCCTGGCAATGCTCGGCGAGATCTCGGCGGCGAACGGTCGAATCAAGCAGAGCAACTTCCATGACTTCCAGGTGCTCCGCATCAACGCGGCGCCCCTGAAGGTCAACGTGCACTTCGCCGAAAGCGGAGAGCTGCCGACCGGCGCAGGCGAACCGGGTGTGCCGCCTGTGATGGCCGCGCTCGCGAATGCGGTGTTCGCTGCGACTGGTAAGCGAGTGCGGGAGCTTCCGATCGCAAAGACGAAGCTCGCATGAAGCTAGTGTGCCGGTCGGGACACTAGCCCCGGCGGTGACGCCGCGGTTTCAAAACTTGTAGGGGCCACCTTCAGGTGGCCCTCAGGTCCCCCTGAAGGCGGACCCCACGCAGGTTTTGAAACCAGTTCCAGCGGTATCAATCATTTCTGAAGGTGACGACCGGATCGACGCGCGAGGCGCGCCAGGCGGGACCGGCCGTGGCCGCCGCAGCCGTTACGGCGAGCAGGGCGGTCGCGGTGGCAAAGGTCACCGGGTCGAGCGGTGTCACCGCGAACAGGAGCGTCGCAATCGACCGGGTCAACACCGCCGACGCGGCGAGTCCAACGATCGCACCGATGCCGACGACACGTGCGGCACCGGAGAACACCAGATTGAGGACGTCGCCTCGGCGCGCGCCGAGCGCCATGCGCACGCCGAACTCGCGCGTGCGCTGCTGCACTGAATACGCGAGGACGCCGAAGACGCCGACCAGCGCGACTGTCAGCGCCAGCGTCGCGAAAGCGCCGACCAGTTGCGCCCGGAAGCGCCAGCGCGCCGTCGCGGCCCGCTCGATGTCGGCGAGCGTCATGACGCGCGTGAGCGGCCTCGTCTTGTCGATGCGTGCCATCGCCGCCCGAACCTGCGGCGCGAGCGCCGCCGCGGAGCCGCCGGCCGGCCGTACGATCAGGGTCGCTGAAACCCATGGGTTCTGCTGGATCGGGACATAGATCTGCGGCTCGGGCATGACCTCGTTCGGCTCGCCCTTGACGTGGGCGACGACACCGACGATCTCCCGAACGATCGCCGCAGGCGACTGCACCATAGCGTTCACAGAGATCCGCGTGCCGAGCGGTTCGCGTCCCGCCAGATGCCGGCGCACGAACTCCTCGTTCACGACGGCGACCGGCGGGCTGTCCGCCGTATCGGCGTCAGTGAAGCCGCGGCCACGCCGCACTGGAATACCGAGCGTCGAGAAGTACGACGCGCTCACCATCTGATAGTTGGCGACCTCGCGATCGGCCGCGGCGCGCGGCCGGTCGCCGACGATCTGGAACTGCTGGCCGTACCACCAGCCATCGAGCGGTAGTCCGGCGCCCAACACCGCGCCGCGAACGCCCGGCAGGCTCGCGAGCGTCCGCTCGACGTCGGCGTAGAACTGCCCCATCGCCGCCGGACTGGTCGTCATCGGGAGACTCACGATCGCGGTCAGCGCATCGCCGGCGCGGTGACCGGGATCGACGCGGTCGAGCATCACGAGCGTTCGCAGCAGCAGGCCGGCGCCACAGAGCATCAGCACCGCGACCGCGACCTCGGCCGCGGCGACGATGTTGCGAAACCGGGCGCCGCGCAACGTCGTGTCGCGTCCGCCGAACGATTGCAGGAGCGAGCCGCCCGTCGCCTGCCAGGCGGGCGCGAACCCGAACATGAAGGCCATCGCCAGTGCCGCGGCGGCACAGAACGCGACGACGCGCGCGTCGAATCCGAGGACCACTGTCGACGGCAGCAACCCGCGCGGAATGATCGATGGGCCGACGCGCAGAATCGCGGCCCCAACTGCCACGCCGGCCACGCCCCCGATCGCCGCGAGCACCAGGCTCTCGATGAGGAGCTGCGCGACGATTCTCGATCGCTCGGCGCCGAGCGCCGACCGCACTGCCAGTTCACGCTCCCGCGCCGCGGTGCGCGACAGAAAGAGATTAGCGACGTTGGCGCAGCAGAGCAGCAGCACGAAGCCAACCACGCCCAGCTGGAGCAACGCCGTCACGCGCAGATCGCGGCCGATCAGCGCGTCGCGCAACGGTTCGATCATCACGCCGTGGCCGCGGTTCGTCGCCGGCGATTCCCGAACGATCCCATCCGCCACGGTATTCATATCGGCCGCCGCCGCCGCCAATGTCGTCCCCTGTTTGAGACGGCCGAACACGCGAAGATAGTGGGCGTAGCGCTGCGCCGCGCCGCGGCCCGGAGGATTGTTCAGCAGCGTCCAGATCGCGACCCGTCCCGCGGCACCCGGCGCACGCGTCTCAAGCTGCGCGGGGACGATGCCGATCACCGTCACCGGTTGCCCGTCCATCGTCACGGCGCGGCCGATGAGCGAGGGGTCAGCGCCGAAGCGATCCCGCCAGAATCCCTCGCCAATCACGACGACCGATCCAGGAGCCGCTTCGTCGCGGGCTTGAAAGGTACGCCCGGCAATGGCATGGACACCCAGAACGTCGAAGAAGCGCGAGGTAACGGCCTGGCCGTCGATCTGCTCGCTCGTGCCGTCCGGGTTGTTCATCGCCCGGCCGCCGACGGTCATTGCGGCGATTGCGTCGAACGTGCGGTTTCGCTCGCTCCACTCCAGAAACTCGACCGGATTGACGCGCGCCGACGTGACGTTGGCGCGGCGCTCCCAGACCATCACCAGCCGGTCCGCATCTGGGAACGGGAGTGGCCGGATCAGTGTCGCGTCGGCGAGCGCGAAGATGGCGCTGTTGGCCCCGATCCCGAGCGCCAACGTGATCGCGGCCACGAGCGTGAACCCGGGTGCGCTGCGTAGCTGCCGAATCGCGAATCTGACGTCCTGCTTGCGCTCGTCGAGCCACTGCGTCAGCCGCATGCGTCGATTCCTCCGTCTGGCTTTGGACGGAGGACCGGAGAAAGCGGTTAGCGCCTCAGCGCGCAGGCGTAGGCGGCGGTGCGGCCGGGACGCCGCAGTTCTGCGTGCAGGGCGGCGGCGGGACGTATTTGTCCTTGAGCTTCTTGCGGTACTCCGGATACATCGTGTCGGGACCGCCGAGGACCGCGTCGAGCGGGATGTGGTACCGGTCGGTGACCTCGTTCATCGCCGGATGCTTGCCGGGCAGATAGTGCGGGACGAGCGCCGGGTTCTCGTGCAGGCGCGGCAGTTCTTCGATCGGCTCGCATGCCGTCAGCGGAAAGTTGTTGGGATTGGTCGTGAGCCGGAAGACCTCAGTCAGCGCGTACGGTGCCGCTAGATACACCGGATCTTCGAGGATGCCAGTGACGGTCAGAAGATCGCCATGGCGGTTGAACCGCAGCGTGAGCGTCGCGCGATCGCTGCTGAATCCACGATGGCGCTTGATGTCGCCGAGCTTGAAGTGCGTGATGAACGCTGTCAGCGTATCGCCTTCCCATGTGCCTGTGGCGAAGCCGCCGTGTGAATGCGGCGCGTACTGCGATGGATGCGGCCGTCCGTCCATCCAGATCATGGTCTCGGCGCGGTCCCCCCAGCCGGCAATCTTCCACGCGACCAGCCGTTGGGTGATTGGATCGGACTCGATCGAGATCTGCAGCGGGAACGGCCCCGTCAGCGCGTAGAACGGTGGGTACACCTGGCACTGTCGCTCGGTGGCGGACAGCGACGCGATGTCGTAGCTCAATGCCTTCGCGCGCCCATCCGCATTCAGCGGCATCCCCATCAGATCGACCGGCTCGCGCGCATAGCTGTTGTCCGTTTGCGCCCCGCGTTGCCACGTGCCGGTGAGATCGACCTGGGCGACCACGGGCGACGCCAGCAGCAGAGCGCAGACGAACGCAACACTTCCAACAACGCCGGCGAATCCAATTTGTGAATTCGCGTGTGTTCGATTGCGAATCGAACGGGGGGCGCCGGGTGGGGCCGCCCCGCCCGCCGCGCAGGCGCCTCCCCGTTGCGTGTCTTTCCCGGCGCCGAGGACGGGTGGGGCAACCCGGCGCCAGGACCCGCTCACGTTGTGTCGAACACGACTGAATTCAGGGCTATCGCTCGTAGCGGTCACCATCGCGATGAGCATGGAGTGGGATCCCATTTGCTGCCGTCGGGTTCTTTCTTGAACAACGGCGCGACGATTCTCGGAGTGCGAAGATTCGCGGGATCGTCGACCTGTGTCGTGATCGTGAGCCACTGCTCGCCGTTCGGACGCTGGTAGATATCCCATGATTCGGTCAACACCGCGTTCTCGCTGTAGGGGACGCCGTTCTTGCGCAGGTACCCGGCACGCAGATTTGTCGTGGTGACACGCAGTGATCCGCCGGTCGGGCGGATGGCTGGCGCATCGGCTGTTCGGTCTGCGGGTCGGAAGAGGAGCGGAACGTTCGGCCGCGGCGTCTGCCACTGCGCGAGCGAGACGCCCTGCCACGTTCGCGGCGTGTTGGGAGCAGCCTGGTAATCGCCGAAGTGAAGGAGCCGCGTCTGCGTTCCGGCATCAGTGTCGATCTTCAGCGTGTTGTCATCCTGCCATGAGATCCGCAGCCGCCCGGGAACGCTCATCAAAGCAGGAGCACCATACGAACGGCACTGCTCGCCGGCGGCTTCGTCCTTCGCCGGATCCCATGCGTCCGCAAGCTTTCTCGCCTCGGGCGTGATCGGGATGCCGAGATAGTCGCCCTTGGCCGGCGTCACCATCCGCCAGCGCCAGTCCTGCGTGACGATCGACACCCAATTGCCGGTGAGATCGATGGGCGCTGCTGCCCGTGGCGCGCGAGGCGGCGCTGGAGCCGCGCCCCGCTGTGCATCGACCGGACCCGCCAGGCCAAGCGTGATCACGGCTATGAGGACAAGCGACGTGACCGGGCGACTCACTTCGGTTCCCTCGTTGCCGGACCCGACAAGGTCCGGCCCACCTTCGCCGACAGCTCGTTGTAGACGACTTCCACGAACATATCGGTTGTCCAGGGACCCGAATCGGTCCCGTACTGGCTGCGATACCCGAGCGTTGGATTGGCCGCCTTCACCTGGGCAAGCGTCCGGCCCTGATTGATCAGGTCTTGCACGCGGTCTCGCACGACGGTCACCGCGTCGCGGTACTCGAGCAGATCGAGCTTGTCGTACGTATGTCCGTGGCCGGGCACGAGAAACGTCCGGTCGTCGTACCACTGTATCGGCAGGTTGTGGATGCTCAGATCCATGAGGCGGTTCAGCGCATCGAGCTCGCCCTGGACACTGCCGCCGCGTTTGGTGTCGATGAAGGGAAATCGTGTCGTGTCGATGACGTCGCCGGTCGCAATCACGTCGCCACGTCGGAAGAACACGACCGTGTCGCCGTCCGTGTGGGCCGCGGGCTGATGCAGGACCTGGATGCCCTCGCCGTTCAGATACATCGAGTACATCCGGTACGCGAAGGTCTTCGTCGGCCAGAGCGCAGCCGGTGCCGGCGAGGACTGGCCCGTCGGCGCAGACATCCGCGTCAGCACGTTTTCATGTGCGAGCACGCTCGCCGCGCCGAAGTTGGAGACGAGGTCGTCGCCCAACCCGGCGCCGGCGACCACGGCACCCGGCAGGATGCTGAGACCGGCCTTGGCGAGCTTCTCGTTGCCGCCGACGTGATCGGCGTCCATGCTCGTGTTGATGATGTAGCGGATCGGAAGCGGCGTCAGCCTGCGTATTGCGGCCAACACCTTATCCGCCATCCCAGTCGAGCCGGAGTCGACGAGGATGACGCCCGCCGGTCCCGTCTGCACGACGACGTTGCCGCCCGCGCCGCCGATGACGTAGAAGTTCGGCCGCAGCTGCACGACCTCGACGTCCGCCGCTGCGGCGGGGCGTTGCGCGAACGCGCGCGACGTCCACGCGCCGAGCGCGAAGACCATGGCGACGGACAGCAACGAGCACGAGGCCGCCAGGGTGCGGGGTGGGATCTGGTGTTTCATCCGCGCTCTCTCGATGACCGGCCGCCATTCTGGCCACGAGTCTCGCGTCCGTCAAGCGCGGAATCAGGCCGGGCGAGTGATCGTGTTCGGCGTGATAATGTCCGCTGCCTGATCCCCCAGGGGCCCGGTGCCATGAATCGAATTGCGGCAGTCGTTTCGTTCGTGGCCATCCTGACGCCTGCGGCGCTGGCGAAGTCTCAGCTGCAACGGTCATCGCCTTCGCCGTCGAGCGGGAGCGTTGGTACCCGGGCTCGCGCTTTCATGTGACCACATCGAGCAACGCGCGCGGAGAGTTCACCGTCCAGCCGCTGCCACCGGGAACTACTATGTGGCCGCGGTTCGACGCGTACCCACCGCCGGTAACGGTGCCTGGCAGGACCCGCAGTTCCTTGATTCGCTTGCGCCCGGCGCCGTCGCCGTGACGCTGGGCGACGGCGGAACGCAGGTCATTCGTCTGCCGGTCGACTGAACGATCCAAGGACGCGTGAGACGACACGAGCGAGGTCGGAGGCCATCCCCGCTAGAATGATTCGGTCATGATTCGTCGCGACCGCCGTTTGTCGAACATCGGTACGCTGATCCTGTCCTGTCTGGTCGTCGCCGGTGCAACGACAGCTTTTGCGCAGAACGAGCACGCGGGCCATGGCGGTGGCGACGCGTTCGGACGCGTGCACCTGGCGACGTCGTGCAGCCCCGCGGTGCAGCCCGACTTCGACCGCGGCGTCGCGATGCTGCATTCCTTCTTCTACCCGGAGACCGAGAAGGCGTTTCGCAGCGTCGCCGAGCGCGATCCGTCGTGCGCGATGGCGTACTGGGGTATCGCGATCAGCCAGCGCCCGAACCCGTTGACCGCGCCGTTTCCGGAGGCACTGCTGAAGCAGGGATGGGAGGCGATCGGCAAGGCCCGGACGATCGGATCGCCGAACGCGCTGGAACGCGAGTGGATCGAGGCGCTCGTGCCGTTCTTCCAGGATTACCAGACGGTCAGCCAGCGCGTGCGCAGCGAGCGGTATGAAGCGGCGATGGCGCGTGTGCATGACCGACATCGACAGGACACGGAGGTCACCGCGTTCTACGCGCTCGCGCTCCTCGAGGCCGTGGACCTCAGCGACAAGACGTATGCGAAGCAGCTCAAGGCGGCGTCGCTGCTCGAACCGCTGCAGCGCGCGAATCCGGATCATCCCGGCATTCCTCACTATCTGATTCACGCGTACGACTACGCGCCGATTGCCACCAAGGGCCTGCCCGCAGCCCGTCGCTACGCGACACTGGCGCCGTCGGCGCCGCACGCGCTCCACATGCCGTCGCACACCTTCTCGACCCTCGGCATGTGGCCCGACGCGATTCGCACCAACATCGCCGCCGACGCCGCCACTCGCGACTACGCGATCAGGACCAATCCCGCCGCTGCTGCGATGCCTGCGGCCATCTTTGGCCGGTACCACGCGCTCGACTTCCTGACCAACGCCTATCTGCAGCAGGCGCAGGACGTGTCGGCGCGGGCGATTCTCGACGAGCGCAACTCGATCGAGAGCATCCCGCCGACCTCGTCGATCACCGCGCACACAGGCTTTGCCGCCATTCCCGTCCGCTACACGTTCGAGCGTGGCGCGTGGCAGGAAGCCGCAGCGCTGAAGCCAATGAAGACGATCTTCAAGCAGGCCGAAGCGATCATCTGGTTCGGGCGGGCGATCGGCGCGGCCAGATCGGGACAAGCGCAACGTGGCCACGAGGATCTCGCCCAGCTGTCGCGACTGCGGCAGGAGCTGACCGCGGCCGACGAGCCGTATTGGGCTGATCAGGTCGGCATTCAGGAAGCAGCGGCGGACGCCTGGATTGCGCTGGCTGAACGCGACCCGGCTCGCGCGATCTCACGCATGCGCGAGGCCGCCGATCGCGAGGATCGCAGCGAGAAGCACGTGGCGATGGAGAACCGGCTGTCGCCCATGCGCGAGCTGCTCGGCGAACTGCTCACCGAGGCCGGCAGACCCCGCGAGGCGCTTCGCGAGTTCGAGGCTTCGCTGCGGCTGACGCCGAATCGCTTTCGATCGCTGGCTGGAGCCGCCGACGCCGCCGTGCGCACCGGAAACCGGCGTCTGGCTACGTCGTACTACCGGACGCTCCTGACTCAGGCCGGAGCAGGTGGCGGTGAACGTGCCGCACTCGCGTCTGCAAGGACGTTCGTCGGCCGGTAACTCGCTGACGCTCGAGCCCCGCCGCGGCCGGTTCGTGCACACTGCACGTACCACACGAAGATCAACAGCAGCGTGTCGTTCCCCATCGGTCCGAGCGCCGTTGATGACTTTTCCAAAGGGTGGTATGCCGACGTATCGGGCAACCTGTCGCCGAAGTTCGCCGTGGTTGGCGAGGTCGGCGGGACGTATCAGAAGGATGCGAGTACGCAGACGCAGGGTGCGCTCACGAATGACGAGGCGTCGGACATCACGCTTTACACCTTCATGGGGCGCATTCGCGTGCGGCCTCCACAGAACGCGAGGTTCGTTCCATTCGGGCAGGTGCTGTTCGGCGCCGAACACAACGCGAGCAATTACACCCGCACGACGACCATCAGGATTCCCAACGTCTCTTTTCCGCCTTCGACGATCACACGGGAGGGCAACGCGAGCGATCCGGCCCTCGCCCTCGATGGCGGTGTGACGATAGCCGTTGGCTGGGTTGGCGTCAGAGCGCAGGGGGGTTACGTTCGGATGTTCAAGACTACCGACGCCGACGCATTCCGCTTCAGCCTCGGCGGTGTTTATCGTTTCTGAGTCGGACCGATGGTACTTTGGTCGGCGCGGTAGAACGCGATTGGATAGCTGGCGTGGCTGAAGCCACGCCAGTGGTCATCGAAACCGGACCTGGATGCCGGCCGTGAGCCGTCGCGGGTTCTGCGGCGACCCCACCATCTCCTCCGGGTTGATATAGGCCCGCAGATTGAGATTCCGGTAACGAGCGTCGAACAGGTTGTCGGCTGTCGCGAACAGCGTGAGCGGCGTGCGCGCGAGGTGCCGGCGCACGGTCACATCGACGACACTGTAGCCGTCCATCGTCAAGCGTTTGAGTGTCCCGCTCGCGTCCGGTTCGGTCGCGAGCGTGCGCTGATCGCCCACCGTTACGAGTCGCGGGCCGATGGTCCACTCCCCAAGGTCAACATCCGCGAGCGTCTGCCACAGCACCGGTGCAATCCCGCCAAGCTCGATGAACCCCCGTGGTGCGTCCGCCCGGTTCGTCCGTCCGTCGGCAACGCTGAGGGCGCTGCGCAGCCGAATGCGTTGCTTCGGTGCGGCCATCACGAGGTAGTTCACCTGCACGGTGCCGCCGTACGTCGTCTCGCGGCCGCCGTTCACTGACTCCTGGAGCAACGACACCGGCCAGCCGCGATAGAGTCCCGAGTTGCGAAGCGTGACGTCGTATTCCTGCACGAGATCGGTGAACCGCGAATAGAAGGCCGACGCGCCGACATTCACGCCGTGGCCGAGCGAACGATCGACGCTGGCTTCCAGCGTTCGCTTGTGCTGAGGCTTCAACTCTGGATTCGGCACGTGCCAGAAGTCGGACTGGTACGTCGCGCCGTCATCGACGCTATAAAACGCGCCGAAACGTGCGTAGGTCTGATACGGCGACGGCGCCAGATACGCCGTTCCGTACATCACTTTCACCGTGGTCCCCTTCGCGATCGACGACACCAGGCCGATGCGCGGGTTGAACACCGTGTCGTAGCGGCTGTTGTAGTCTGCGCGAATCCCGCCCGTCAGGGTCACGCGCGGATGCAGCATCCACTGCGCCTGCACGTAGGCGCCGGCATTCACATACCTGATGTCCAAGAGCTCGTCCGGGAGCATGGTGCCGAGGATGATGCCCGGTTGCCGCCTGTCGGCGATCGGCGCAGCGAGGTCGGCGCTCTGCGGAATCGACCGCAGACGTTCCACGTCGCCGCCAACGGCGAGCGACAGCGACGGTGCCGGCTTCCACGTCGCCTGATGCTCACCGCGGAACGACGACCCATACGCATACTTGTAGCTGCGCTGCATGCCGCTGAAGACGTTCAAGTAACCCGAGGTCGGGTCGAGCTCATGACGGCTGACGGTGAACGTCGTATTCGTGTCGACCCGGCCGACACGTCGATCGTAGGTGGCAGCACCGACCAGTAGCTCGTTCTGCTGGAACGCAATGTCGTTGTAGACGGCGTTGTCGGGTGTGTAGGCGGGTGTGTTCGGTGCCCGTTCCGCATTCTGAAACACCGACAGACGCCAACCGCCGATCCGCACGCCACCTTGGACGCTGTGCGCGCGCAACGGCATCGAGTACTTCGACGACACTCGCGGTCCGGCGACCATCGGTCCGTAAATCGTGTTGAACTCGCCGGTCTGATGCGACGCGAGCCCGTTGAAGTCCGCCGGATAGCTGCGGGTCAGATCCGGCTGTCGATCATCCAGCACCTGCGCGCCGAACCAAACGTCCACCCGCTTCGACAGGCTGGCTGCATAGGACCCCGTTGTATTCCACAGGCCGTTCTGTCCAGACGAGATCGACCCCTGCGCGCGATCGCCCTGGCCGGGATCGCGCGTGATGATGTTGATGACCGCGGAAAACGCATCGGCACCGTAAAGAGCGGACGCCGGCCCGTAGACCACTTCAATCTGTCGCGCATTGTGGACGGGATAATTCGCGATGATCGGCAGCGGTTCCGCCGTCGGGCTCACGATGCGCGTGCCATCGAGAAGGATGACGAGTCGAAGCGTTCCGCGCGTCCCTTGAATGGTGACGTCCGAAAACAGATCCTGGTCGACCGCATAGTCGACCTTGATTCCGGGCAGGTCGCGGAGTACGTCGAGCAATGACTCGTACCCGCGCCGCTCGATCTCCGACGCCGTGACCACTTCGACGTGCGCCGGAGCCGCGGACGCCGCCTGCATCGACCGCGTCGCAGTCAGAATCGGGACGTTCAGCAATTCTTCCAACGACAGCGTCGTCAGATCCGTGGATTGATCCTGAGCACTCGTGTTACCGGCGAACACGAGCAGCGAGCCGAGGGTTGCTGCCGCCACCCATATCTTTCGTCCCATTGTGCGACTGAGCCTCGAAGTGCGCATACGTGTGCAGTTCGCGCCTGCACCGGTCGGCGCACTGTTACTTCTCTGTATTCGGTCGCTGCCGGGGGGAACGTGAGGGGCGCTTACGCGCGTGTGGCGACGATGAACAGGCGGCGGAAGTGAAAGAGTGTGCAACCGTCGGCGCGACGCGGGTAGGCCGCGGCTGCACGCTCGGCATAGCGCGACTCGAACTCGGCGCGCTCCTCGGTATCCAGTGCGGCCAGCAGCGGCCGCAACCACGTGCCCTTGACCCACTCGAGCACGGGGCGATCACCCTCGAGGACGTGCACGTACTCCGTTTCCCACATGTCCAACGACGAGGCTACGGGAGTCAGCAGGTCGAAGTAAGTCGATAGGGGCCGCACAGGAGGTATGCGAAGCAACGGTTCCAGCTTCGATCGCCACGGCCCGCCGCTGACGACCTCCGCAATCGCCGTGTGAGACGGCGCGGCGAAGTTGTTGGGCATCTGCACGGCGAACGTCCCGCCCTGGCTCACTATCGCGAAGAGGGCAGGAAAGAGTGTGGCGTGATCGTCAACCCAGTGAAGCGCTGCGTTCGAGTAGAGGAGGTCAACCGAGTCGCGCGGGCGCCACGCGGAGAGGTCGGCCTGCTCCCACGAGATCTGCGGCTGTTCTTCGGCGGCGCGCGCAAGCATCTCGGCCGAACTGTCCACGCCGGTCACGGCGGTGTCGGGCCACCGCGCCTGGAGCAGGCGTGTTACGTTGCCCGTCCCGGCGCCGAGATCGACGATCGTTCGCGGATCAGCATCGATCCGATTGAGCAGATCGATCGCCGGTCGCAGCCGATGATCGGCGAACTTCAGATACTGGGCCGGTTCCCATCGCACGACCACAGCATATCGACCTTACGGTGGAAAATGTCGGGAGTATGAATCGATACAGGATCGAACGGGAGAAGTGATGGAACGTCTCAGTTACGCCAACGCTGCACCTGGCGTCTATCAGACGATGCGCGTCATGCACGAGTATCTGCAACAGTGCGGCATCGAACACCGGTTATTGAATCTGGTCTATCTGCGCGCGTCGCAGATCAACGGCTGCGCCTTCTGCATCGACATGCACTGGAAGGATCTGCGGGCCGAGGGCGTCAGCGAGCAGCAGCTCTACATGCTGGACGCGTGGCGTGAGTGGCAGGAGTATTCGGATCGCGAACGTGCGGCTCTGGAATGGACGGAAGCGGTCACGCGGCTGCAGGGCGGGGATGTGCCCGATGCGGTCTACGACCAGGCGCGCGCACAGTTCGACGAGGCCGAGCTCGCGAACCTGACGCTCGCGCTCTGCGCGATCAATTCGTGGAACCGGTTGAACGTCGCGTTCCGCAGGAAGGCTGGTTCGTACCGCGCGCCAGTCGCCCGTGCAGAGTAAGGATCAAATCAGCGAAGACGAGCGAATGAAGTGAGAGCGGCGTCACGGACGCGCTGTGGAATCAATGGAAACGTTCGCAGGACGTGCGCGAAGTCGGCCTCGCTCAATCCGTAGAGCCCCGCGACCAGCGCTTGCATCTCGACGTACTCGGGCAGATCCTCGACTGGGGAAGTCGACATCATCAGCTGCTCCGACAACGACGAGAGCCGCGAGAACACGGGGTCGGTCTCGCGCACGACCGGCACGGGCAGCCGCGACACGAGCGACACGGTCACGTGCGTGGTCACACGAAAGCGCACCAGATAGTTCGCCACGAAGCTGTTGAGCAGCGCGCAGAGTACCTGCTGTGTCGCGATCGGCAGCGGTGTGCGCAAACAGAACAGCGTGTGAGTGGTGACCGCACGCGCTGGCACGATCGCCGCGATGAGCGTGAGGCGATTGGTCGCGCTCGCAATGTCTCGATATGCGAGCCTCGCGCGACGTGGCACGCGTCGCGCCTGCTCGGCGTCAGGGCGCAACTCCAGCTGACTGCGATCGACGCGCACTCGAAACGGTTCGAGGTGCTTGCCTTCGATCACGCGCCGACCCGCCCTGAGCGTCGTCGAGGAGGGCGCGCTGGGGACGAACGCCGCTCGATCGTCGCTCGCGTTCAACTCGCGACCGAAATGTACGTGCCATCCAGCCGCGTTTCCCAGCCATGGCACCCTTGCGCTGATTCGCTCGAGGATGCGAACGTCGGCCTCGCCGTTGACCTCCGGAATTCCGAGATCGTCTTCGCCGTACAGCCGCGCGAGCAACGGTCGCGACAACATGACCGGTCGCGAAGTGGAGCGTTCGTCTTGCTCGAGCGCTTCGGGCCGTCGAACACCGAAGCGGCACGCAATCGACGTCGTCGCGCGTCCGGCCGTGCCGGTCAGCAACGCGAACCGCACGCTGCGATGGATCGGGAAGATGCCATCGTGATTGTCGAGACCGGTGATGGAGTCGACGTCGGCGCGATCGAAGAGATAGCGGCGCAGCGCCGCCGTCCCTGCGTCTGTCGCGATTCCAGAGGGAAGCACGAGCCCGATACGACCGCCCGGGCGAACGAGCTGAAGCGCGCGCTCGAGGAACAGCTGATAGCGATTGACGTGCGCTCGGGTCTCGACCCGGTAAATGCCGGATCCACGGACGAACGCCGTCAGGTGACGCGCGTCGTGCCGACGCCGGTCGCGAACGTCGTCGCTGCCGCTGTCGCCGCGCACCATGTCCCACGGTGGATTGCCGACGATCGCATCGAATCCCGGCTGCGGCGAGCAGAACACCTCGGGAAACGCCAGCGGCCAGTGCAGGAACCGCTGCTGTGCGGCAATCGCTGCGCAGTGCGCCAGGAGTGGATCGGCGAGACGGTCGGGCAGCACAGCGCCCCTGCCGAGGAGTCGATCGGTCAGCTCCGAACATGTGCGCGGGTCCGGTGCCGTGTCGCCGTCCCAGAACCACCTGCCGCACCAGAGGTCGAGGGCACGTGACCAGTTCGTGACGGGCGAGCCCTTCGTCTCCAGGCTTGCGAGTCGCCGTTCCTTTGCGCGGACGATCGCCACTGAATCGTCGGGTTCGGTCGCCAGCGCCAGACGGACGCGGCTTGCTGCGGCAAGATCTTCATCGAGGGCGTGATCGAACAAGGGCAGAGGCGTCTCCCGATGACTGCTGCGTCGATTGCCGCGGCACAGCTGACGTCGGAGATCATCGGGCGTGCCGCCGACCAGGCTGTTGCCGGCGATCAAGTGATGATCGAGAAACGAGAGCGGCCTGTCGGCGGCCAGGGTTGCCAGCCACAACGACAACCGGGCAAGCTGCACGGCTGTCGGATTCAGATCCACGCCATAGAGGCATCGCGACGCGATCTCGCGTCGCAGCGCAATCCGATCCGCGGGCGTCACGTCGGAGGGATGCCAACGGCCCTCTTCGATCAGCGCGTCTTCAACCGCACCGGCGAGGTGCCGACACGCGGCGACGAGAAAGGCGCCGCTGCCCATCGCGGCGTCGAGGATCCGAAGACTCAGAATGTCCGCGGCCGACTTCCCTGCGACGAGCGGCGCCAACGTGCGTCGAACCAGATGAGCCGTGACGGAGCGTGGCGTGTAGAACGTGCCGCTCGCTTTGCGAACCTCACGCGTCTTGACGAGGGCGGCCGAATTCGTATGTTCGAGGAGCTCGTAGTCGAGAACGCGCTCATAGACGGCGCCCAGTTGCTCGACGTCGAGATCGCGATACACGATGCGAGCGCGCGCCGCACGCACCGATGGCGTCGTGGTGACCGCGAGGATCACACCACTCATCACCTCGTCGTCGATTCGCGTCTGCTCGAACGCTGCCGCATGCGCCGGCGAGAACAACCGCCCGTTGAACGCCGTGACCTTCAGCTCGCCCGCCGAGCATCCCGCATGCGCCATACGTGAAATCGCCTGAATGGCGTGCCAGAGACCGCGATACCGTGATCCACGCAGGAGCGCGGCGACAATCGTGTCGAGGCTGTAGCGGTCGCGATAGACGGGGTGCCACATCGGCACCAGTCCTCGCGCTTCGGCGAACAGGAGAAACAGGACTCGATAGAGCACCGTGAGCGCATGGTCGAGCGCGATCGAAGGATCGTGTCGCGCGCGTCGTGACGAACACAGCGCCTGGAGCAGCGCAGCGACCGCCTCGAGCACGCCGTCGCCAAGAGCGCGACAGATGTCCACGCCATGCCTTGCCGATAGCGCGGCCGCTGTCTCCATCACCGGCGGTGTTCGGGCCAGTGCGTCGGATCGCAGAAGCGTCCACAGGAGCGCAATCGCTTCGTCGCTGCGAACGAGCGCCCGCAGATCGAACTCGAGATACTCGCGCGACCACGTGCGCCTTGCATTGACGATGCGCAGCGCGTGGCCGTTGCAGCACAGGCACCAGTCGCAGTCTGCGGCGATCGCACGGATGACCGCCGACCGCCACGCGCGCTCGATCGGCTCGTTCCAACCAAACACCGCCGCGATTGGCCCCGACCGCTGCTCGCACGCGCTCTTGATCCAGACGCTGTCGGACTCGTCGATGCGCGCAACGACGTCGAGGTTGAGGATCGCAAGCAGCGGGAGGACGAGGGTGTCGGCGATCGCGCGGACCGGAGCAGCCGGTCCCAGTGTCGTATCGATCCGCTCCGACAGTGTGCGAAGGGATCGGAGGACGCTGTCTGGCGCAGGCGTGGCCTCGGGCAACGACGGCAGCACGTCGCGCGCGAACGACGCCGTGATCAGTCGACCGTGGACTCCCGCAATCATGTCAGCTCACGAACACCGCAAAGACAAGGTGACCTTCTCCAGCGATGAGCTGCTGCTGTCGAACGAGCTCGTCGAGCCGGCGCCCACTGCGATCGAGTGTGGCCGCCAGCGTGGCCCGCTGCTCAGTGGTCTCACGCTCGGCCCGTCGGTCGAACAGGCCACCCTGGATCAATGCAGAGGCGAGCGTGGCCTGTTGATTGGCGAGACGCGCCGCGATCGCACGTTCGCGCGCGATTGTCGTCGTCAGCGGGACGCGCGTTGCTTCCATGAATCGGTTGAGCGCTGACTGCACTGCCAGATCGACGGGGACCCTCAATGCGTGGCTACCAATGGTGAGCGCATGCCGGAAAGCTCGTGCCGATCGCGATGGCAATCGGACCGCTCGCGAGCTGAGGCTGATGTATTCGTCCCACAGCCAGTCGCCATGGACATCTTCGATACCCGCACGCCACAACCAATAGCTGCACGTGGCTCCCGGCCGTTTGCCTGCGAACGTGGCGAATGGTCGGACGATCTCGACTGGATCGTTGCGATGACGCAGGGTTCGCGCGAGCGTGATGCGGTCGGCTTCGATCGAAGCTTCCCTGCGCAGATGCGGGGTGATCCCCATACCGGCCACATCTGGTTCGACGGTCGCACACTGAGCTGCCTTCTGCCGGTGCATGACCATGTTCGCCACATCCTGTGCGCTGAGTCGGACGATGGCATCGAGGGAGGCTCGTGCCCGCTCGTCACGGGCGATCAGTCGCTCGAGGACGTCCGCTTCCGAAGAGCCGCGTCCCACGAAGTGAACAGCGTGAACGGTACGCGGCTGTCCCAGCCGATCGATCCTGCCGGCCCGCTGCTCGAGACGGATCGGCGTCCATGGCAGATCGAGGTTGATCACGAGCCGACATCGCCGATGCAGGTTCAACCCTTCGCTGGCGGCGTCGGTGGCGAGCAGCACCATGGCCGATCCGTCGGTGAACCGTTGCGTCGCATGTTTCCGCTCGGTGGGCGTCATCCCTCCGTGGAGAAGCACGCAGTCGAGGTCGTCCAACACCGACGCGATGCGTGTCAGCGTGTCGCGATACTCCGTAAAGACGATCGCCGGCTCGCCGGCGGCATCGATGAATCGTCGCAACCGACGCAACTTGCTTTCGTCGAGCGCTGCGGCGCGCGCCAGCGTCAGCACTCGTTCGATTTGTCGGCGCTCTTCGGCGAGGTCGGTCAGCCCTTGCGCCGCCAACTCCGCCAGCGGCACATCGTCATCGGCCGCCGGTTCGGCGAACGGGAGTGCCAGTTGCGCACCCGGGTCGTCATCGCTCATGGCCAGCAGCTCGAGACGCCGTTCCAGTGATCGCGCGAGCGAATTCGCGCTGCTCGCCGCCCGTCGCATGAGGACGAACATCGCGAGCGAAGCGGGATGAGCGATCTCGTCGTGCGCGTGCCAGACCGCCTCCGCGTATTCGCGCAGCGCGTCGTGCATGCGCCGCTCCGCCGGCGTCGGTCGAATCCACAACCAGTGAACCCGACGGGCGTCGGTGATGCCCGCGTCTCCACGTGTGCGACGGAAGACCAGGAGCGGCGGATCGCCGGGAAGCCGCCCGAGATCGCACATGCGTGTGAACGCCTCGCCGTCCCCGGAGTGCGGCGTCGCAGTCAACATGACGACCGTGCGCGTTCTCGCGGCCAGCATCGACGCGACCGCGGCTCGATCCGATCGGCCCGACAGCGTGTGCGCTTCGTCGAGGACGACGACGTCCCACAGCAGTTCCTCGAGTCCGCGGAGCACTTCCGGACGCTTGATGTAGTCGATTGATGCGATCGCGACGGGACGAGCGGCCCACGGATTGACGGTCCCGTCGACGGCGCGCGCGCTGCAGGCCAGCATCGCCGAGTCGACGAGTGACGCCTCGAGTCCGAACCGCGTTTCGAGCTCGTGCCGCCATTGATCGCGAAGGCCGGCGGGACAGAGCACGAGCGCGTGACCCTCACGCATGCGAGCCAGCGATTCAGCGATGACGATCGATGCCTGAATGGTTTTGCCAAGGCCGACGGCGTCGGCGATCAGCAGCCTGGTGCCGAGGCCGTGCGTGACGGCAAGTGCCGGCTCCAGCTGGAACGGCAGGATCGTGACGTTCGCGGCAGCCACGCTGCGCAGTGACGTCGGCGATGGGAGTGCCTCGGCAAGCGCGTGTCTCGCATAGCGTCGCCACCGTGTCGGCCGGACGATCCGTGGAACGCGGGTGTGCGGAATGCATTGCACGACATCGAACGGCAGCACGAAGCGCGCGCGGTCACCGCGATTGCCGGCGTCGATGCCGACGACGTCGACAACGCTCGTGTCGCCGAAGGCGAGATGGGCGGCAACCCGCCATCGCTCAGTGCGAACGCGAATCAGGTCACCAGGTCGAACCCGTACGTGCGATGGAGGCATGCACTTTCAAAGGGTGCACGCGCTATACCGCGCGAGATCTCGAAGGAATGTGCGTTGGACGCGGTCAAACGTTGCAAGAACTGCAACGTCGCTCATGGTGTCATTCGTGAGTTTTTGCGATCCCTAATCCCGAAGACGAGCAACTGTCGCACCGAGATGCGTCTCCGGCGCATCCCAGAACTCCATCACCAGCGGATGCTGTTCGAGTGCGTTCTGCACGATGCCGCGTTGAACACCCTTGCCGCGTCCGTGGATCAACCGGACCTCGCGCAACCCGGCGGAGTGCGCTGCATGTACATACTCTTCGACCACGGACTTGATGTCGCGCGGCGCGAAGGTGTGGAGGTCGAGAACATCGTCGAGCGGGACTTCGTGGGGAGACATGTCAACTCCCAATTCCGAACTCCCTGACGCTCGATCCAACTCCCAAGCGCGCGGCCAGGGCATTGGGAGTTGGTTCAGGCATTCGATTGGGAGTTGGGAGTTTGCGAGTCTGGGTACGTGGCAGTGACGACCGTCTTCATTCCTCCCCGCACGCTGAAGTCGCCGACGACCGTCATGCGTCGAGGCTCGCACGCGGCGACGAGGTCGTCGAGGATCTGATTGGTCACCGACTCGTAGAAGATGCCGCGGTTCCTGAACTCGATCATGTAGTACTTGAGCGCCTTCAGTTCGATGCAGCGGTCGCCGGGCACGTACGTGATGCGAATCTCGCCGAAGTCGGGAAGGCCGGTCTTCGGGCAGACCGACGTGAACTCGGGGCAGTTGATGGCGATCTCGTAGTCGCGGCCGGGGCGTGGATTGGGGAACGTCTCGATCGTCGTCGTACTTGACATGTTGGAAAATTCTAATCTGAGGCCGAAAAATCACCGATTTTGCACACCGTTTCGTTGACACGGATCGATGCGCGCGCTAGGATTACGCGATTTCCTTAGTGTTCCGCTGCAGTTCTCCGCGCGCGCAGAACTGAATCGCGGCCGAGCAGTGGCGCGCACCAGCATTGGGGGACGTGATGGCAGAGGCCCGGAGAATGGGCAAATCAGAACTGTTCTCGCACTTCGCGGAACGGTTCGAACAGAAGCGCACTCAGGCGCGCGAGTTCTTCGACGAGCTGACGACGCTGGCCGAGAAGGAGCTGAAGCGGTCCGGTGAGTTCGTGCTGCCTGGCATGGTGAAGCTCGTCGTGCAGAAGCGCAAGGCGCGCATGGGTCGCAACCCGGCGACCGGCGAGGCCATCAAAATCCCCGCAAAAACCGTCGTCAAGGCGCGCATCGCGAAGCAGCTGAAGGACACGGTCCTTCCGAAGAAGTAAGAAACCCCGTTCCCCCATGAGCCCGGCGCGAGGCGCGCCGGGTTTTCTCGGCCTTCACGGTGCGTGCGCTTCGGCGAGATCGGCTGTGGCGCGATTAGACCGCAGCCAGCTGCGAGGGACGCGCTTTCGTCAGCGGGAAGTGCACGGTGAAGGTGCTGCCGAGGCCCACCTCGCTTGCGACCGAAATCGTGCCGCCGAGCTGTTCGACCACCTTCTTCGAAATCGCGAGGCCAAGACCAAGACCGCGCCGCTTCGTTGTGACGAAGTCGTCGAAGATCGTCTCCAGCCGTTCGGGTGGGATTCCCGTCCCCGTGTCGGCGATCTCGATGATCGCCTGCTCGTTCTGTCGCAGCGTCCGGACACTGACGCGACCACGCGGCGGCGTCGCCTGGAATGCGTTCGTGATCAGATTGCGATACACGCGGTTGAGCGCGAACAGATCGCCCTCGATGTAGAGCGGTCCGAACACCAGATCGGTATCGAGCGTCAGACCGGCTGTTTCCGCCGTGGTCTGCATCGACTCGACCAGTTCCGCGAGCGCCTTGTTGACGTCGAGCGGGAACTTCTCGAGCGGCAGCGGCCGCGCCACGTTGCGCAGATCGTCGAGCACACGTTTGACCTGCGCGAGCTCGCGCTCGACGGTGCGCTTGAAGCTCTCGCGGTATTCCTGGTCATCGAACATCTTCACGATCAGCTTGCAGCTGTTGCCGATGTTCTGAATCGGATGTGAGAGGTCGTGCACGAGGCCGATGGCGATGCGTCCGAACATCGCCTGGCGTTCCTTCTTGCGGACGTCTTCCTGCAGCTCGACGAGGCGGTCCGCCATGTTGTTGAATGCGTCGCCGAGTTGCCCGAGCTCGTCGGCCGACTGAATCGCCACGCGCTCCTCCAGCCGTCCGGCGGCCAGCGCGCGCGTGCCGCGTGTGAGGGCGAGGATCGGATTGATGAAGCTACGGCCCCAGAAGTAGCCGACCAGCATCATCGCTCCCAGCGCGACTACGATCGCGATGACGAGCTGTTTCTGCAGCGACAGGGGAATGGCGAACGCTTCGTTCACCGGCTGCTCGACGACCACCGTCCATCCCAGATCGCGGACGTTCGCGGCGACGCCGAGCATCCGCTGGACGTCGCCGTACTGCTCCCACGCGCTTCCCTGTGGCGAGATGGCCGCGTTGCGCACCTTGCCGACCAGCGGGTGATCTTTCAGGTTGTCGCCGCGTGCGACACGTGACTTCGCGTCGGGATTGCCGTGCGCCAGCAGCCGCCCTTCGTTGGTGACGACGAGCGCGTAGCCGTTGGAGCCGACGCGAATGCGATCGACCATGCGCCACAGCTCTTCGAGGTTGAGGCGACCGAGCAGCCAGCCGCCACCCTCGCCCTGCGTGAGCCGCACCGCCACCACCGCCGTCGGCAGCAGGTCATCGTCGACGGTGAAGCGCGACATCAGTGCCCCGGCGACGTTGACGCTGTCCGAGCCGGGGATGTCGGTGGTCGGCGTGCCCAGACGGCTCGACACCACGGGCATGCCCGTTTCATCGAGCAGCGTGAGCTCGGCGAACTCGGGGAAGTCGAGGACGAAGTTCTTGAGGATGCGATCCTGCTGCCAGCGCTGCAGCCCGGTCTGCTGGAGGTCGGCGGAGACGGCGTTGAGGATCTTGACGCTGCTGGTGACGTAGAGCTCGATCTGCTCGGCGACGCGCCGGGCGACGTTCAAGTTGCCGTCGATGACCGCTTGCTGGGCGCCGCTGCGCACCGACAGGATCGACACGGCGCCGTAAGCGAGCAGCGGCAGCACCGCCGCGGCAGCCATCAGCAGGGCGAAGCGTGTCGAGATCTTCTTCACTGCAGCGACACGGTTTGCACGGGAGCGGCGCCGACGGACCAGCGCCAGAGCGACGACATCGGATCGCGACCTGGTTCGTGCACCACTTGGAACTCGCGCCGAACGACGCGTGCGCGTTCGTTCCAAGCCAGGAACACGGCTGGGGGATCCTCCATCAGCACCCGCTGGAGTCGCGCCGTGGCCGAGCGCACCGCCGCTTCATTCATCGCGGTTCGCAAGGCCTGGAACTGCCGCTCGGCTTCCGGGTTGTCGTAGCCAAAGACGTTGAGCCCCTTGTAAGTTCGTGCCGACCGCCAGAAGAGATACGGTCGCACGAGGCTGGGCCCACTGATCATATCGACCAGAATCGCCTGGAACTTTCCCTGGGCGATGCGGGCCAGATACTCGTCGATGGGGACGGCTTCGAACTGCATGTCGACGCCGATGTCATAGAGCTGTCGCTGGACCTCGAGCCCGAGGCGCTCGAGCAGGGAGAATTTCATCGGGATGAGACACGTGAACCGCAGGCGCGCACCAGGAATGCCATTGTTGTCGCCGGCAGCGCCCTTGTGAAATCCAGCGGCTTCCAGCAGTGCGGTTGCCGTCGCCGAATCGTGCACGAACCCTTGAATCGAGTTATCGACCGCCCAGTGCTTCGGCCAGATCGGACCGGTCGATGGCGTCGCGTGACCTTTGAGCGCGCTCTTGATCAACGCGTCGCGATCGACACCCAGGTTGAGCGCGCGCCGGACCGTCGGCGAATTGAAGGGCGGTTTGTTCAACTCGAACGCAAGGACGAACTGATACCAGTGAGGAAACGAAAAGGTCTGGACGTCGGCGCTCTCGATGAACTCAATGGAGTCGGGAGGAACTTCGGCGACCATGTCGACTTCGCCGCGCAGCAGACTCGTCCACGTGGTGCGAAGCGCATCGAACGGCCGGATGATCACCTGGCCGATCGATGGCGAGCCAAGGTAATACTGCTCGAAACGATCGAGGACGATTTCGGACTTCTCCCGCTTCGTCACCCGATATGGCCCTGTCCCCGCTCCGCCTCCGCCCTGGATGGGTGCCGACAGGTCTTCGAGCAGAAAAGCGGACGGTGCCGACAGCGTAAAGACGACTTGCGTGTCGCCGTCCGGCGCAACCGATGTGATGTCGTTCAGCGACGGATAGCGATCGCGGCTGCCAGGGCGGGCGATCAACCGGCGGATGATGTCGACCATCGTTGCGGCGCTCAGCGCCTTGCCGTCATGGAACTTGACGTTGTTACGCAGGAAGACTCGCAGCGTGCGGCCGCCATTGTCCCAGGTCCACCTCTCGGCGACGCGGGGGAGCACGCGTCCGTCGGCGTTCACCTGCGTCAGTCCTTCGACAGTGAGCATCTGTGCCCACTCGGCGACACCGACCTCGGTGGAACTGGCCGTCCCTTCAGGAACGCCGACGGTCAGGGCAGCTGGCCGTGAGGATTGAGCCGAGTCAGAGAAGCCGTGGCATCCGGCAGTGGAGAATGCGACGAGAAACAAAAAGCCGCACACCGCGTGAGCGGGCGTGCGGCCTTTACGCGTGAGCGCAACGAGAAGCTGCGCCCACCCGGCGTGACGTCGTACTAGACCTTCTTGTCCACCGGCGAGAAATCGTCGATAACCCACGGGCAAAAGTTCTGCGGCTTCCGTTTCGTGTCCGCCTTCTTGATGACGGTGATCTTCATGATTTTACTCCGCTTCTGTTGAATAGCCGATGCGCAGTTTCAAGCAAGTGACGCAGCGACGCGCTGCGCCATGGTGACTACAGCAGACTCAAACGATCCTTTGTGACATGACGGCGAATGCATGTCGCCCAATTCCGTATGCGCCGCCACCGAGCAGCCTCCGCCGCACACAGGAACGAACGCACAGTCCCCGCATGCTTCCTTGTGGGCGGAGAGCCGATCGAAGCGCTCTGCCGCAGCCGCCCGCCACGTGTCCTCACGGCCATCGATGTGGCCGGTGGACTCAGTTGGTTCACCGGTGAACCCGGGACACGCGTACAACGATCCGTCCGGGCCGATCGTGTAGGCATGCCGACGGTGGATCTCGCACGGACCCATGTGCACGCCGTCGGGCGTGGGGAATCCGTATTTCCGCGTCTCGTCGCGGAGGAAGGACATCTTCTCGTCGACGAAGTGGCACGAGTCGCAGGGCGTCGACTGGCGGCCGCCGCCTGCACCAGCACTCGTCATGCAGGTGCCGCCGAGGGGTTTGTTGTTCGCGCCGACCGCCAGCAACGGAATCACGCCTTTCGGCTGCTCCGGCTCCGGCGCGCGAACGATCGGCTTGAAGTTGATGCGCGCAATCTTGTCGGCGAACTCCTGCTGTCGCAGGAACTCGAGCAGCGCCGGGTAGCTGTCCCACGACGACTCGTCGAAGTTGCCGCCGATCGTGATCGCGATCGAGTCCGCGACGCGACGGACGTTCTCGATGATCTTGTCGAAGGTCCCCTGGCGCCCGCGCAGCGGACGCATGCGGTTGTGCGTGTCGCGATCGCCGTCGAGCGTCACCTTGACACCGAACAGCCCGAACGGCTTCAGTCGTTCGACGACCTCCGGCGTGAGGAGCAGACCGTTGGTGATGATCGTGATCGTCTGGCGGATGCCTCGTGCCTGGCAACGCGCATGGCACTGCTCGGCCAGGTAGTAGGCGACCGGCAGGTTGAGCAACGGCTCGCCGCCGAACAGCGTCAGCGTGAATTTCTCCGGACGCACTTCGTCGAGCCGCTGTTCGATCCAGTCGGCGACGCGCGCCGCCGACTCGAGACTCATCTTCGCCGCGAACTTGTTGTAATCGCCGTGATCGCCCTGGAAGCAGTAATCGCACGCGAAGTTGCACTGCAGCGTGGTCAGCACCGTCACCTTCAGGTGGTCGGTGTCCTCGCGCACGTGATTGAAGTACTCGCTGATCGCGCGCTGCTCCTCGGCGCGGCTTTCGACCACGAAACCGTTTTCGATCAGTGCGTCGACGGTCTCGCGTTCGTCACCGTCGAACGAGGTTTCGCCGCGCCCAATCCGATCGAGCAGCCGGGCCACATCCGACGTCGCGACGATCTGCGCGTCGGAGAACGTATTCATCAGGAACAGACCGTCGCCCTGTGGAAGCGGAACCTGGAGGTTGTATAGAGACGGCTGCATAGACTCCTGCGCAGGCGGGCACACGGATATCGATCCCGCTGCGCGTCTTCTGAAAAATGCGTCGGTTATGAACCGGGTCGTGAACCCCAACGCGGCTCGCACACCAATTGAGCAACGCGTGTGCCCGCACTGCCAGGTGTTGCGGGTTCCCGACCAAGGTGACGAGTTTGCGAAGGAATCGCGTGGTGAGGCGATTAACCGCGCACGACCGATCCGCGGGCGAATCGGCTAACGAATTGGCCGTCGTCGGACAGAATCGGGTGGGGACGTCGGCATTCGTCCTACGGCCAACGCAGCGAAATTGAATCGGTCAAGTTTTTGACCGAACCGACAGCGGCTTGTATGGCGCCGTCTCAGCCGCCGCGGATCTTGCGGGCGAGCTCACGGATCTCGAGCCGGTCCATCTTGAACTTCAGCGTGCTGAGCGGAATGCCGAGCGTGCGCGCCGTGGCAGTAACGTTCCAGCGCGACTTCTCCAACGCCCGGATGATGAAGTTGCGCTCGAAGGTCGATACGGCACGTTCGAGTAGGTTCTCACCCGCCGGTGCGTCCCGATCGATCTGTGCGACGTGCAGCTCGTAGGGCAGGTCCTCGTCGGTGATCCAGTCCTTGTCCGAGACGGCGACCAGCCGTTCGATCAGGTTCTCCAGCTCGCGGATGTTTCCCGGCCACCAGTAATTGCTCAGGATCTGCAGCGTGGAGTCCGCGATTCCCTGCACGTGCTTGTGGAACTTGGCGTTGTAGCGTCGCAGGAAGAAGCGCGCGAGCTCTGGAAGGTCCTCGATCCGATCGCGCAACGCCGGCAGTCGCATGGGGATGACATTGAGCCGGTAATATAGGTCCTCGCGAAAGGTGTTTTCCTTGATCGCCTTGTCGAGGTCGATGTTGGTCGCAGCAATCAGTCGGAAGCTCGTCTTGATGGGGTGCGTCCCCCCGACGCGTTCGATCTCTCCTTCCTGGAGCGCACGCAGCAGCTTGGCCTGAAGCTCGTAGCGGAGGTCGCCAATCTCGTCGAGAAACAGAGTGCCGCCGCTGGCGAGCTCGAACTTCCCGAGCTGCTGCCGGATCGCCCCGGTGAACGCGCCCTTCTCGTGGCCGAACAGCGTGCTCTCAACGAGCTCCTTCGGAATCGCCGCGAGATTGACGGCAACAAAAGGCGTGTCGGTCGTCTGGCTCGACTCACGATGAATCATCCGAGCGAGCAGCTCCTTGCCGGTTCCGCTTTCCCCGAGAATCAGGACCGTTGCCGAGAGCTTCGCCACCTTCTGCACGAGCTCGACCACGTCGCGGGTCGTGCGGCTGGGTCCGACGATGAACTCGCGATCGTTCTGCTCGGCGACTTCGGCACGCAGGCGCAATACCGATCGGCTGAGATCCTGTCGCTCGCTGGCGTTGGCCACCAGCGTGCGCACGCTCTCGACGTCGAAGTCCTTCGAGACGTAATGGTAGGCGCCCTGGCGCATCGCCTCGATCGCGACGTCGAGCTCCTTGACGACCGAGATCACGATGACCTCGACCGACGGGTAGTTCTCCTTGGTGATCTTCAGGACCTCGAAGCCGCTGATGCCGGGCAGCCGGACGTCGAGCATCATCAGGTCGACGTCCTCCTTCTCCATCATCTGGAGCGCGGCTTCGCCGGTCGCCGCCCGCAGCACCCGGTAATCCCGCCGGAGCACTGCGGTCAACGTATCGCGCATCCCCTCGTCATCGTCGACGACGAGGATGGTCTTGCGGCGGTCCGACATCGGGGTGGCGAGTATAATACGCGGTTCGGGGAGCGCTGATTGGCCAACACATACGATGTCGTCGTCATTGGCGCGGGGACGGGTGGCTACGTCGCCGCCATTCGCGCCGCGCAACTTGGAAAGACCGTGGCCGTCGTCGAGAAGCAGAAGGCGCTCGGCGGCACCTGCCTGATCTGGGGCTGCATTCCGACCAAGGCGCTGCTCGAGCACGCGCACGCGCTGAAGATCGTGCAGAACGCCAAGGAATGGGGCGTGACGTTCGGCGATGCGAAACCCATCCCGTCGATCGAGATGGGTCAGGTGCACACGCGCAAGGACAAGATCGTCAACGGCCTGACCAAGGGGATCGAGTTCCTGTTCAAGAAGAACAAGATCGCATGGATCAAGGGAACGGCGCGATTAGCTGGTCGCGGCGCTGTGGAAATCGTCGATGGCGACACACAGACGCTGCAGGCGAGCGAGATCATCGTCGCGACGGGATCGACGCCGCGCGCCGTGCCCGGAATCGAGATCGATCGCAAACGGATCATCACGAGCGACGAGGCGATCCACCTGAAGAGCGTGCCGAAGTCGCTCGTGATCCTGGGCAGCGGCGCCGTGGGCGTGGAGTTCGCGTCGATTTACCGGAGATTCGGTAGCGACGTCACGATCATCGAGCTGCTGCCGCGGCTGGTTCCGGTGGAGGACGAGGCCGTATCGGCTGAGCTCGAGAAGTCATTCAAGAAGCAAGGCATCAAGGTCTTGACCGGAACGAAGGTCACGAAAGCGACAGCCACGAGTTCAGGTGTCGAGCTCGAGGCGCAGGACGCTGGTGGCGCGACAAGAGCCATCAACGCGGAGATCCTTCTCGTCGCAACGGGGCGGGCTCCGGTGACGACAGGCCTTGGCGCCGAGGAGCTCGGCATCGAGATGGACCGTGGGTACATCAAGGTGGACGAGCTCTATCGCACCTCCGTGCCGAACGTTTCGGCGATCGGCGACGTCATCACCCTTGGTAAGGGAGCCCACCCGCAGCTGGCCCACGTCTCGTCGATGGAAGGAATCGTGACCGCCGAGCGCCTCGCCGGGCGCGACGTACGACCGCTCAACTACGATCACGTACCGGGCTGCACCTATTGCGACCCGGAGATTGGCAGCGTGGGATTGACCGAAGCCGAAGCGAAAAACCGCGGTTATGACGTGCGAATCGGGACGTTTCCCTTCGGCGTACTCGGACGCGCCAAGATGGCGGGCGAGGCCGAAGGCTTCGTCAAGATCGTGGCCGACACGCAGTACGATGAAGTGCTGGGCGTGCACATGATCGGGCCGCGCTCGACCGAACTCGTTGCGGAAGCCGTGCTCGCGCTTCGCCTCGAGTGCACGGTCGAGGAGCTGATTCGGACGATCCACGCGCATCCGACGTTCTCGGAAGCGGTCGGCGAAGCCGCGCACGCGGTGCACGGAGCCGCGATGCATGTGTGAATACGGGGCTACGGGCTCCGGGCTGCCGGCTTCAGGCCTGTTGCTGGAACAAGGATCTGCCAGGACCGAAGCCCGAAGGCCGAAGCCCGAAGGCCGGAGCTGAAGATGCCAACTCCCGTCGTGATGCCTCAGATGGGCGAATCGATCGCGGAAGGGACCATCGTCCGCTGGATCAAGAAAGTGGGCGACGCCGTCGATCGCGACGAGCCGCTGTTCGAGATCTCGACCGACAAGGTCGACGCTGAGATTCCAGCCCCCGCTGCCGGCGTGTTGACCGAGATCAAGGTCCAGGAAGGGGAGACGGTTGCGGTCAACTCGGTGGTGGCCACGATCGGCCAGGAAGACGAGGCGGTAGAGCCAGCCGAGGAGGTCGAGACACCAGCCGCGGTGGCGACGAGCGTGGCGCAGGCGGCCGCGTCGACCCAGGCGCAAGGCGATGGATCCCCGTCCGCGGCGGCTGACGCTCCCGCTTCGGCGAGACAGGCTGTCGAGGCCGCGGCGTCGACTCCAGACAATGGGAGGCGACAGAAGTCCTCGCCGCTGGTCCGGCGGATCGCGCGCGAGCACAACGTCGACATCGGCGAGCTGCACGGGTCCGGCATCGGCGGTCGCGTCACCAAGAGCGACATCCTCGACTACCTCCAGCACCAGCCGGAGGAAACGACGAAAGGGACGCGGCCGGAGCGGTCGCTCCCGCCCATACCAGCCTACAAGCCCGGCGAGCGCGTCGAGATCAAACCGCTCTCGGTGATTCGCAAGAAGATTGCGGAGCACATGGTGCTCAGCCGACGCACGTCCGCGCACGTGCACTCGGTCTTCCACGTGAATTTCTCGACGATCGACCGGATCCGCCAGCAGAAGAAGGCCGACTACGAACGGCTCGGCGTGAAGCTGACCTACATGCCGTTCATCGCCAAGACGGTCGTGGACGCGCTACGGCGTCATCCGATCGTCAACGCCTCCCTCGACGGCGACAACGTCGTCTACAAGAAGGACATCAACCTCGGCGTCGCCGTCGCGCTCGAGACGGGTCTCATCGTTCCCGTGATTCCACACGCGGACGAGAAGAACCTGCTCGGGTTGACGCGTGCGATCGCGGACCTCGCGAACAGAGCGCGCAACAAACAGCTCAAGCCGGAAGACGTGCACGGCGGCACGTTCACCATCACCAACCCGGGCCAGTTCGGCTCGCAGTTCGGCCTGCCGATCATCAACCAGCCGCAGGTCGCGATTCTCGGAGTCGGCACGATCGAAAAGCGTCCGGTCGTCATCGACGACGCGATCGGCATCAGGACGATGGCGTATCTGACGCTCGGCTACGATCATCGGCTCATCGACGGCGCCGTCGGCGACCAGTTCATGGCGGACATCAAGCACGAGCTCGAGAATTTCGACATCGACCAGGTATAAGTGGGCAGGGTGGAGGGTTGAGGGAGCTCGAGGTCAGGCGGCTCGGCACGATCGGATATGCCGATGCACTCGCGATGCAGCGAGAGGTCGTCGAAGAACGTCGAGCCGGCCGCGTCCCGGATCTGCTCCTGTTGCTTCAGCATCCCCCGGTGATCACGGTTGGTGTCCGCGGCGATGGCGGACGATCGAACGTCATTGCCTCCGCCGAGAGGCTGCGTGAGCTCGGGATCACCGTGGAGGAGACCGGCCGTGGCGGCGACGTGACGTACCACGGCCCTGGGCAGATCGTCGGCTATCCGATTCTCGATCTGAAGCCGGACCGGTGCGATGTCCATCGCTACGTTCGCGACATCGAAGACGTGATGATTCGCGTCTGTGCTGATTACGGACTCGCGGCCGGACGGATCAAAGGACTCACGGGAACGTGGATCGGCACTGAGCAGGCCGGCGCTGCGAAGATCGGCGCGATCGGGATTCGCATCTCGCGCTGGATCACGAGCCACGGGTTCGCATTCAACGTGAGCACGAACCTGCAGCACTTTCAGCTGATTGTGCCGTGCGGGATTTCAGACCGCGGTGTCACATCGCTCGCGCACGCCAGCGGTCATGACGTGCCGATCGAAGAGGTCGAGGACAGGCTCGTTCACCACTTTGCGGATGTGTACGAACGGGAAGTGGTGACCGACGAGCGAGCGGCCGCGGTCCTGGAGATGCGGCGCGGACCTTTATGGTCCGCGTCATGAAACTCGCGTCACGCTCGCTTCGGCGACGCCTCGCCCCGAGACGGCTGTCACCTCGATTCGCGCGCCCTTCCACGTCACCGCATCCCCGACGACTGCCGGTCGACCCAGCAGCGCGAGCAGCAGACCGCTGACGCTCTGCACGTCCGGATGATCGATCGAACAGCCGAGCGCGTCGCCGGCATCCTTCAGCCGGACCGTTCCGCGAACCAGCAGGCGACCCGATCGCTCACGCGTGATCGGCGTCCGGCCGCGACCCTCTTCGATCTCCCCGACGACCTCTTCGAACAGGTCCTCGATCGTGACGACACCCGCGGTCCCGCCGTGTTCGTCCATGACGACGGCCATGTGCGTCCGGTATCTCCGCATCGCCGCCAGCACCTCGTCGAGCGGCAGCGTCATCGGCACGTGTGGCAGCGGCCGCGCGTCCTGAGCCCGTATCGGCTGTTCGGCGATCAGGTGCCGCAAGATCGCTTTGATGTGGAGGCTGCCGATGATGTTGTCCAGGTCGCCGATGAAGACCGGATACCTCGTGAACGGCGCATCGTGCACGATCTCCCGCAGCTGATCGACGCTCGTCCCTCCTGGTATTCCCACGAGCCGCACGCGCGGGACCATGACCTGCCGTGCCGCGAGATCGCCGAACTCGAACAGCTCCCGCAGAATCTGTCCCGCCTCGCCACGCAGCAGTCCACCTTCCTGGCTCTCGCGGATGATGTATTGCAACTCCTCGGTTGTGTGCAGGCGCTCGGCCTCCACTTCCTGTCGCTGGATGCCGATCGCGCGCAGCAGGCCATTGCCGATGGCGTTGAGCCCGAAGACGAGCGGTCGAATGGGGACCTCGAGCGCGTTGATGAACGGCGACACGAACAGCACCGTTGTCTGCGCGCTTTGCAGCGCCAGCGCCTTGGGAACCATCTCACCCACGACGATGTGCAGATACGTCAAGAGGGCGATGGCAATACCGCTGGCAAGCGCGTGCGCCGCGATCCAGCGCGGCATGCTCAGTGGCTCGAGCCACCTGGCGATCCAGTCGGCGAGCACGTGCTCACCGTACATGCCGAGACCAAGGCTGGCGACCGAGATCCCGATCTGCGTCGTCGCGATGTAGCGATCCTGCAGGCGCGGATTATCGAGGATGCGGGAGACGCGCAGGGCGAGACGGCTTCCCTGTGCAGCACGATGCTCGATCGCGGCGCGCGGTGCGCCGACGATCGCGAACTCCGCGGCGACGAAGACCGCGTTGGCCAGCACCAGCAGCACGATGATCGTGAAGGTCACCAACGCGTCCATCAGTCGTGCACCTCCACTGGTTCCGGCGTCACGCGTCGAGCGAGCACCGAGCGGACGGCGCGATCCGTCACCCGCTCGACTTCGAACTCGTAGTCGCCGATGGTGACGACCTCTCCAGGCGATGGGAGATGTCCAAGAGCCGCGGTGACCAGTCCGCCGACTGTCGCCGAATCTGTTTCCCACATCGTCTTCAACAACGTCGCCGCTTCGTCCACCGCCATTCCACCGGGGAGACGCAGTCGACCGTCGGCCAGCGGTTCGGCTGCGGGTTCGGCTGGTTTGAACTCGTCGCCCACGTCCCCGAAAAGCTCCGACAACACGTCTTCGAGCGTGAGCAGTCCGGAAGTCCCGCCGAATTCGTCGACGACCAGCGCCTGATGCGTCCGCCGCTCGCGGAGTTGCCTCAGGATGCGATCCGCGGTGACGCTCTCGTGCACGCTGGCGATCGGGCGGATGATCGTCGCGAGGGAGCCCTCCTGCCCGCCGCTCACGAGCCATCGCACCAGGTCTTTCGTGTGCAGCATGCCGACGATGTTGTCGATGGAGTCGCGGTAGACGGGCAGTCGCGAGTATGGACTCTGCGCGAGCCGGCGGATCACTTCGTTGAGCGGCGTCGTGATGTCGATGGCGGAGATGCGGCGTCGAGGGACCATCAGCTGCTTCGCCTGACGAAGATTCAAACGGAGCGCGCGCTGAAGACGTCGATGTTCGTCCGGCTCGAGCAGGCCGCCGTCGCGACTTTCCGCGATCAGCAGCTCGATCTCCTCGGGCGAGTGGATGTGGCGATGCGCTTTTGGCGACGCGCCGAGGAGGCGGAGAAAGATCAGCCCGGTGCCGTTCAACCATGTGATGAACGGTCGATACAGCCAGAGCGACGGCACCATCGGCACGAGCGTGTAGAGCGCCGTTTGCGTGGGGTACTGGAGCGCCAGCGACTTGGGAACGAGCTCGGCGAAGATCACCTGCCCAACGGTCAGCAGCAGCAGGACCACGGCGGTCGACGTCGATTCAGCGGCCAGCGTTTGCAGCCCGCCGAACCGCTCGAAGTATGGGGCCAGCGCAACGGCTACGGTCTGCTGCGCGTAGGCACCGAGCACCAGACTGGAAAGCGTGATCCCGATCTGACACGCGGCGATGTAGCGATCGAGGGAGGCCGGTGACTCCAACGTCGGAAGGAACCAGCTGGCGAGCGGGTTTCCGTCGTCGGCCAGTTGCTGAATTCGGCTGCGGCGTACGCTGACCGCCGCGAACTCGGCGGCTACGTAAACGGCGTTCACCAGGATGAGCGCCGCGACAACGAGGATGGCCACGAGGACCATGTGGGTCGATTGTACGGTGGCTGGGTAGCTGGGTCGCTAGGTAGCTGGGGGAGAACACTTGTCTGGAAGCCACGTTCGACGCGAGCTGCGGAAGAGGGTATTTACCCAGCTACCGATCCGCCCAGCAACCCAGCTACCCAATCGGGAATAAGACCGAAATGGTCGGTGTTCTTCCAAACAGAGGAACCCATGGACAGGACCCAGGATCGACAGCTCATCACCAGGCTCCAGTCAGGCGAGGAGGCCGCGGTCCATGAGCTGGCGGAGCGTTATAGCCCCAGAATCTTTCAGTTGGCGATGCGGCACGTGAAGAATCGGGAGGATGCCGAGGAAATCACGCAAGACGTGCTGGTGAAGGTCTACCGTAAAATCGACGCGTTCCGGGGCGACTCGGCGCTGTCGTCGTGGATTTATCGCATCACCTTCAATACGGCCATGTCGCGCCTGCGAACCGACCGTGCCGTGCGCGTTGCGGACCAGGAGCACGAGCGTCTCCTGGCAGCGGAGGAAAGCGAGAGTCGCGAACGCAGGCCGCGTCAGCAAGCCGACTGGTCGAGCTTGCCGGACGAAGAGCTGCTGCGATTGCAGCTGCGCACGGCGATTCAGAACGCCATTCAGGAATTGCCGGAGATCTACCGCGCGCCGGTGGTTCTGCGCGACATTCAGGGATTGACTACTGAAGAGGCGAGCAGCCGGCTGCACGTGAAGGATCAGACGCTGAAGTCGCGCCTGCACCGCGGCCGCCTGATGCTGCGCGACAAGCTGCGCGCGTTCGCCGGCGGCATGACCCTGCACCCGCCAACACCTGCTTATTCGTAAGTTGCCAGGTAGCTAGGTTGATAGGTCGCTCCGCTTCTGGAGCGTTCTTACCTAGCTACCGATCCGCCCAGCTACTCAGCTACCTAGGCGGGCGCACGAACTCCGGTCGCGCGTCTCTCTGCGCGATTCTCGCCGCAAATTCCAACGCGAGCGTCGCGACGCGGGCCGTACCGGCGGCGTCGATCTTGTCCCAGTCATCGCCAGGCCGATGGTAGTCGGTGTGGAAACCGGTGAAGAAGTTGATGGCTGGAATACTGCGGTCGAGGAACGAGGCATCATCGCTGCGTCCCTGACCCGGCCCTTCGCGACGCACGTCAAGGTTGGTGATGGCGCGACTGGCGTTCTTGAAATCGTCCTCGAGAGACGGCGAGTTCTCCAGTCCGCTGACGTCGACCGCACCACGTGACCGGCCCACCATATCGAGGTTCAGCATCGCGATCGTGCTGGCGATTGGAATCGCAGCGTCGGTGACGTAGTGCTGCGAGCCGAGCAGTCCGCGCTCCTCTCCGGCAAACGCGATGAACACGAGCGTTCGCGGGAATCGCGATGGATCGGCAGCGGCTGCTCGTGCGATCTCCAGCACCGACGAGGTGCCCGACGCGTTGTCGTCCGCGCCGTTGTGAATCTCGCCGGTTCGCTCCGGCGAGACCGAGAGGTGACCGCCGATGCCGATGTGGTCGTAGTGTGCCCCGATGACGATCGCTTCTTTCGCGCGGGCAGGATCGGAACCCGGAAGCACGGCGACGACGTTGCGAACGGTGCGGCGATTCTTCGCCAGGTGCTCCTCGTAGCTGACCGTCGTGGCTTCGAGCGCCTGCGACCGTGGGACGAGATCCTTGTCGATCAGGCGTGCAACAGCATCCAGCCCCCAAGCATTGAGCAGGGGACGCATGTCGTCGCGCTTGAGGCGCAGCACCGGAAGACCTTCATCGGTCGCGTCAGGATCATCGGCGAACAGTTTGTAGTTCGCTTCGTCTGCTCGATGCGTCGGATCGCCGACGACCAGCAGAACCTTCGCCCCCTTGCTTTGCGCCAGCGACGCTTTCGCGCGCAGGGTTGACTGCGGCACCGGGCGGGTGCCGTTCAGCTGACTGTTGGGATCCTGTTCCTGCGGCTCGTGGCTGAAGATGAGGACTGCTTTGTTCCGCACGTCGACTTTCGCGTAGTCGTCATATCCGGCACTGGGGACCGACAGGCCGTAGCCAGCGAACACGATCGGCAGATCGTCCAGTTTGGTCGACGGCACCGACACGTTCTCGTTTGCCACTGCGGACAACGGGTAGTAGCCCGTGCCGAGCGTCAACTTCACCTGTCTGCCGCGAGAGCTGATCGCAAGCGAGTTACCGCGACCGATCACCAGGCCTGCGATCAGCTCGAATGGTTGGAACCAGTCGCCATGATCGCCACCCGGTTTCAGTCCGTCCGCTTTGAATTGCTGCGCGATGTACTCGGCTGCCCGTTCGAGCTCCGGGCTCCCGTCGGCGCGTCCCTTCATTTCATCGGAGGCAAGGAACTTGATGTGCTCGAGCAGCGCGTCGGGTCGTATCTCCGGAGGCGTGGTGGCGGCCACACCGGTCACGACGACGAGTGCGACGGCGACGAGCAACTTGCGCATCTGACAATCGTAACGCACTCCTTCGCTGTCAACTCCCAACCCGCAACTGGAGCCAACTCCCAATTCCCAATTCTTTCAACGTACGTTGGAAGTTGGTTCCGCGTCAGACGTTGGGAGTTGGGAGTTGACGAGCGAGAGGAGTCACGCGTCGAGCGCCGTTTCTACCAGAACGCGTTCGCGGGTGTCGAGAGTCGGCACGCGCACTTCCGCGATACCGTCGGGCGCCAGCAGGACCGGCAGCGCACCAACTCGATCGCGAATACCGAATTCTCCCGACAGCACCGTCAGCACCGTCATCGCCCGGCGCGAGCTCGAGATGATCGCCTCGACGATCCGCGTCGCCGCCGCGCCGAGCGCGTATGGACCCGGAGGCCACAGCTTCGCCGCACGCGCATCGATTCGCGCGACTTGAGGCGGCGTCAGCACGCGCTCGACCGCATACCCACCGATAGATGCTTCACTCCATGGGACAACAAATCTCGGCGGCGCGCCGAGCACCGTCAGCATGACGTCCGCCGGCGAGCACCGAGCCTCGATCGCGACGATGGAGCGGACGGCGGCGCTGAAGGCTTCGGGCGCGGATGCGATCACGCATTCGCGACGGAAGCCTCCCTCGCGCGTCAGCGACAACGGCAGATCGGCTTGTGTCGCCCCGGCACACACGAGCGGGGCGCCTGCGATGTAGGTCCGCAGGCGGGAGAAGTGGGCGAGTGCATCGTCGCCGTTCCAGTCGCTCGATGGCGGGCCGAAACGATCGACGGCGACGCACACCGCGCTGCCCGCGATTCGCGTCGGATCGTCGGTGCCCTCGACGCGCGTGTGAAATCCATCAACTGGAGCGGATTGTTGGATGTCGAGTGCCTTGCCGGCAGCCACCCGTCCAGTTCCATCGACGAGCAGCACTCGCGACACGATGTCGCGCCGCGCGAGCGCATGCGCGCACGCGCCTCCCACGTCGCCGGCACCGATGATCGAGACGGTCGTCACAACGAGCCCCGGGGTATTCTAGGCAGTTAAGTAGCTAGGTAGCTTCTGCTTATCCGGTTGTTTCAGCATGCCACCATATGTAGTGTTGGGGCGTGCCGCGCCCCAGTTTTCCGAGGAATTTGCGAGAGTTTCAACGGCAATTCGCGACCGAAGTGGCCTGTCAGG
>Ga0081539_10000221_pt1 | contig 133216 bp, 112 predicted proteins | sample TabmetS4T2R2_FD_71023 | JGI IMG/M metagenome (GOLD analysis project Ga0081539, IMG submission 71023) | Tabebuia heterophylla rhizosphere microbial communities from the University of Puerto Rico - S4T2R2 | ecosystem: Host-associated > Plants > Roots > Rhizosphere ... | reverse complement strand
TCAGGTGGTTCGTGCTGGTGAGCGCCAGGACGTAGGCGATCAGGATCAGCCACCGGTCGCGGTGCGAGCCGGGGTCGTCGTCGCCCCAGCGGACCACCAGCCACATGACCAGCGCGATCGACAGGAGCGACACGGTGTAGACCTTCTCGTTCACGGTGCTCTGGTTCCAGACCGACCAGGAGGTCGCCCCGACGAGCACGCCGCCGAAGGCCGCGGCATACCGTGCCCACCGCACCGTCACGATTCCCCGCAGCCAGCGCTCCGCGACGAGGAACCAGAGGCCGGCGGCGGCCGCGCTGGTGGCGGCCGCGAACAGGTTGATGCGAACCGCGTAGGACTCCGCCAGCGGCAGGAGCCCGAACGTGTGCGCCATGATCACGAACAGCGGATTGCCCGGCGGATGCGGCAGACCCAGCGTATACGCGGCGGCGATGTACTCGCTTGTGTCCCACATCGCCGTCGACGGAGACAGCGTCACGAGATACAGCACGAAAACGATCAGCGCCGCGACGCCCGCCGCGAGATACGAGGGCCGATAGTCGACCTCGCTTCGCGCGATCGGGGCGGGCGACGTGCCGGTGGCGGCTTTCGGAGCGGTAGCTGTTGCCATGACGGGAAAAAATCTAATGCCGGAACTGCCTCTTACCCGTGAACACCATGGCGATCCCGTGCTCGTCGGCAGCGGTGACGACCTCCTGATCGCGGACCGATCCGCCCGGCTGCACGATCGCCCGGACGCCGGCTTCGGCCGCGTGATCCACGCCGTCCCTGAACGGGAAGAACGCGTCCGATCCCATGACCGCGCCCTTCGTCTCGTGTCCCGCGGCCTTCGCCTTGTGCACGGCCATGAACGACGCGTCGACGCGCGACATCTGGCCGGCGCCGATGCCGATCGTGGCGCCGCCGCGCGCGAGCACGATCGCGTTCGACTTGACCGCGGCGACCGATCGCCACGCGAACAGAAGGTCCTGGAGCTCCTGCGCCGTGGGCTTGCGCTTCGTCGGCACGTTCCAGCCCTGCGTGTCGATCACGGTCGGCGCGCGCTCCTGCACGAGCACGCCGCCGCGCACGCGCTTGTAGTCGAAGCTGCGTGACGGCCAGCGCGCGATGCCCTCGAGCACGCGGAGATTCTTCTTGCGGCCGAGCACCTCGACCGCTTCGTCCGTGAACTCGGGGGCGACGATGACCTCGACGAACAGGCTCGCCACCGCATTCGCCGTCTCCGCATCCACCGGGCGATTGAAGGCGATCACAGAACCAAAGGCGGACACGGGATCGCAGGCGAGCGCCTTCCTGTACGCCTCCGCTGCAGTCGCACCTACCGCGAGGCCACACGGTGTCGTGTGCTTGACGATGGCGCACGCCGCCGTTTCATCGCCGAACGGCTCGATCGCGAGCAGCGCGCCCTCGAGGTCCAGCAGATTGTTGAAGGAGAGCTCCTTTCCGCCACGCTGCGTGAGTCCGGACAGCCCCGCTCCCGCGCGCTCGACATAAAAGGACGCCGCCTGTCCGGGGTTCTCGCCGTAGCGCAGCGCCTGCGCGCGCTCGAACGCTGCGGTGAACGTCTCGGGAAAGAGCTCGCCGCGCTGCTCCGCGAACCAGTTCGCGATCGCGGAGTCGTACGCGGCGGTGTGCTCGAAGACCTTCTCGGCGAGGAGACGCCGCAGATCCAGGTCCTGGTCGCTGGCCTCGATCGCGGCGAGGACGCGACCGTAATCGGCCGGGTCCACGATCACGAACACGGACTCGAAGTTCTTCGCGGCCGACCGGAGCATGCTCGGCCCGCCGATGTCGATCTGCTCGATGACATGATCGGCCTTCGCATCCTTGCGCGCGGCGGTCTCGCGGAACGGATACAGATTCACCGCCACGAGATCGATCGGTGCGATCCTGTGCTCCTCGAGCGCCTTCACGTGCGCCGGAACGTCGCGTCGCGCGAGCAACCCGCCATGCACCTTCGGGTGCAGCGTCTTCACCCGGCCGTCGAGGATCTCGGGAAAGCCCGTGATGTCCGCGATGTCGGTGGGCGCGAGCCCCGCGTCGCGCAGCACGCGCGAGGTACCTCCGGTCGACACGATCTCCCACTTCAACGCCGCCAATCGCGACGCGAATTCGACGACGCCGGACTTGTCGGAGACTGAGATGAGCGCGCGAGGCATGTGAGGAAGGAGGAAAGAGGAAGGAGGAAGGGGGGAAAAGGGAAGGACGCCGCCCCGTTCCTCCCTCCTCCTTCCTCCTTTCTAGCGGTTAGGCGCCATTGCCAGAGCGGCAACCAATCGCGCCAGCGACCTCATGTCGCGCAGGTCGATCACCTCGGCCGGCGAATGACTGTAGCGCAGCGGCCACGACACGGCGGTGTTGAACGCGCCATACGCCGTGAAGGGAACGCCGTCGGTGCTTCCATTGGTGAGGCTGATCTGCAGCGGCACGCCCGCCGCGCGCGCAATTCTCACCACGCGCTCGATCTCGTCCGGCGGCGCGCTGGTACCGTTGTCCAGCGCGCGCACGACGGCGCCGCTGCCGATCGCCACGACCGCAAATCGTCCGGTCTCGAGGGGCGAATCGGCGGACACGAAGGTGTCGATGGCGTGCACGCGGCGGACTGACGTACCCAGATGGCGCGCGACCGTGCGCGCTCCGTTCAGCCCGCCCTCCTCCTGCACGGACCACACGAACATCACCTTGTGATCGAGTTTCGAACGATCGATGCCCTCGAGCGCGAGGATCAGCGCAGCGCTGCCGAGCCGGTCGTCGATCGAACGCGCGGAGAAGCGTGTGGCGGCGATACGCGTCGCGCACTTGTAGGCCGTCACCTTCAACCCGACGGCGTCGATGCCGTCCAGCTGATCGCCAAACCACGCGCGCACTTCACGGCGGTCCGCGGAGTCGGCCGGCAGAAACACGCCGCGCAGCGCGCTACCGCTCGTCGGGCGGCACCCCTGCGCGCGCTCTCCCGGCAGGTGCAGGAGCGCCGGCTGCCCCGCGAACAGCCACGGATAGAACCCGCCGCGGAGACGCAGCGTCGCGATGCCATTGTTCACCCGCGTCACCTCGAAGCCGACTTCGTCCACGTGCGCGATGAGAACGAGCGTGTCGCGGTCCGGACCGAGGGAGAGCCACATGTCGCCGATGGAATCGACGGTCACGGAGTCGCGCGCCCATGCGGGCAGCCGCGCGCGGATCACCTCGCGACTCGGCTCCTCGTCGCCAGCCACCGCGTACGTGTCGGTGAGACGCGCGAGGAGCTCCGCGTATCGCGTCAGCGAGTCCGTCGGCTGGGGGACGCGAAGCGCCGCGCCCGTGAGACGCGCAACGGCGGGAGTCACGACGCGTATCCCCGCCGCACTGGCGACGGCCTCGAACAGCGCACGCAGGTCGTTCTCGCGAATCGTCTCGACGAGCGTGCCCGCGAAGCGCGTCGGGACTGTGATCTTTCGTCCAAGCCGCTGCGAATCCGGGCTCGCGACGAACACCTCGTCCACGTCGCCGAGCGTCGCGATCACCGCGGAGAGGCCGGCCCAGTTGAAGCTGCTCTGCGCCGAGACGACGAACGTCGTGCGGCCGGTGGTCGGCGTCTGCTGCGACGCGGCGACGACGGCGGCGCAGCCGGCCCGGTTCGCGGCGGCGGGTCCGACGACCGCGTCCCCAACCGACCAGTCGGGCGCATCGCGGAAGACGGGATCGAGAATGCGAATGCCGAGCGCGGCGACCTCCGCGCGATTGCGGGCGCCGACGTCGATCCAGAGATCCTCGAGCGTCGCGCTCGAATCGATCGCGTTCTGCGCGCGTCGCCAGAGATGGGTGCTGCGCACGCCGAACACCCCCGGCACCGCGCGGACGCGCGCGGCGTCGGCGCGGTCGGTCGTGAGCACGACGATGCGCTGCCCGATGTGATAGTTGTCCCAATCGCGCGGCCGCGGACGGGAACCGGCGACGTGCACGCGAAGATAGCCGTCGTCGGTGATCGCGCTGACGACGTAGGAGGTCTCGTCCAGCCCGCAGGCGACGACGCGATGCGGCGATCCCGTGCCCTGCGTGCGGATCACGCTGCCCAGCGCCCATCGGCGCCAGCCGTCATCGAGATCCCGGACGCGCTGCATCGCGTACGCTTCGCGGCCGGGGGACACGCGCAGCGCGATCCAGCTCTGCACCACGCGGCCGTAGGGGCCGAGCGTGTCCGCCTCCGCGAGGGTGCGACGCTGCGCGCCGGCGGTCGCCGCCAGCACGGCGAGGGCCGTCGCGCTAAAGACCAAACGCATTCTCGATCTCCTCGACGAGACGACGCTCATCCCAGTGCATCAGCGCGAACGACGCCGCGTCGGGCACGGCGCGAGGGCGCGTGTCGAAGCGCCAGCGTCCCGAGGCGACCGCATCGATGACACGCGGATACAGCACGTGCTCGACCTTGAGCACGCGCGCGGCCAGCGACTGCACGCTGTCGTCGGCGAGCACGGGCACGGGCCACTGCGCGAGGATGGTACCCTGGTCGTACTCTTCGTCGACGTAGTGCACCGTCGCTCCGCTCACGGCGGCGCCGGACGCGAGCACCGCCCGATGCACGCGCTCGCCGTACATCCCCGGCCCGCCGAACGCGGGGAGCAGCGCGGGGTGAACGTTCACGATGCGACTCGGGAACTCGGCGACCACGTCTTTGGGCACGAGACGAAGAAAACCGGCTAGCGCGATGAAGTCGACACGGTGCTCGCGCAGCAGCGACATCGGCACGCAGCCGCCGGGCTGAGCCGCACCGCGCAGGACGGCGGCGGGGAGGCCGGCGCGCCGCGCACGCTCGAGCGCGCCGGCGTCCGGACGGTCCGAGGCCACGAGCACGACGTCGCCACCGCGCTTGCTCCCCCGCGCATCGAGATAGTCGAGAATCGCCTGCAGATTCGTGCCGCCGCCGGACGCGAGCACCGCGATGCGTGCCGTCATCGCGCGGATTCTATGATGCGATCGACGGCCTCGTCCAGCGACGCCGCGACCACATGTACCTTGCGCGCGGCGTCGATTTCACGCAGCGGCGTCTGCGCCGTCGGCACGAGGATGCCGCGTCCCGAGAGCTCGGCCGCGGGCTGCACGTCGCGCTCCTTGTCGCCGACGTACCATGACCGGGCCAGATCGATATCGTGGTCGTACGCCGCACGTCGAAAGAGCAGCGTGGCGGGCTTACGACACTCGCACAGGCCGGTGAAGTCGGGGTGGTGCGGGCACATGTACGACGCATCGATGCGCGCGCCCGCGTCGGCCAGCAGCGCTTCCATCCGCGCGCGAACGCGCTCGTAGTCCTCGGTCGTGAAGAGTCCGCGCGCGATCCCCGACTGATTCGTGACGACGACGACCGGCAGTCGCGCGTCGTTCAGGCGCCGCACGGCCGCGGCAGCGCCGGGGACGAGGTCGACGTCTTCCGGTTTCCTGATGTAATTCCTGTCGCGGATGAGCGTACCGTCGCGGTCGAGAAAGACCGCGGGCCGACTCACGACGCGAGCACCGCGCGCAAGGCCGCCGCCAGCTCCTCGTCCTCCTCGGGACGGACGGTACGCAGGTCCACGATCAGCGCGTCGTCCGCGATCCGGGCTACGACGGCTGGATTGCCCACACGCAAACGGGATTCGATGGACACGGAAGACGACGGATCAGGGCGGATGCGGAGTGCAACCGACGCAATCTTCGTGTTGGGGAAGGCGCCCCCTCCCACCTGGGAATCGCTGTCGATGATGCTCGCCTGCACCCCGATCCGCGCCCGGAGGTGCTCCGCGCGCTCGCGGAGCTCGCGCACGGGGCGGGAGAGCATCGCCAGCACGGGGACCTCGCGCATGGCGCGTCGCGGCTCGCGGTAGAGCGTCAGCGTTGCCTCCAGCGCGGCGATCGTCAGCTTGTCGACGCGCAGCGCGCGCAGGAGCGGATTCTCGCGCAGCCGCCGAACGACCTCGGCCGCTCCGACGACGATGCCGGCCTGCGGTCCGCCGAGCAGCTTGTCGCCGCTCATCGTCACGATCGTCGCTCCGCCGTTCACGGCGTCCGCTGCCGTCGGCTCACCGGTGAGCCCGATCTCGTCCAGCGGAATGAGCAGCCCGCTCCCGAGGTCGTGAACCAGGGGCAGCTCGTGTGCTCGCGCGATTGCGGCCAGCGCGCGCGCGTCGACCTCGGCGACGAAGCCCTCCATCGCGAAGTTGCTGCGATGCACCTTGAGGATGACGGCGATGTCGTCGCCGAGCGCGCGCTCGTAGTCGCCAGGATGCGTGCGATTCGTGGTGCCGACCTCCACGAGGCGCGCGCCGCTGCGCTCCATGATGTCGGGGATGCGAAAGCTGCCGCCGATCTCCACCAGCTCGCCGCGCGAGATCACCGCGCCGCGTCCGTGCGCCAGCGTGCCGAGCGCCAGCACCAGCGCCGCGGCGTTGTTGTTGACGACGAGCGCGTCCTCTGCGCCGGTGAGCTCGCGCAGGAGCGCAACACAGTGCGAGTAACGCGAACCGCGCGCGCCCAGCTCGACGTCGTACTCGAGGTTCGTGTAACCCGACGCCGCGCGCTGCATCGCCGCGATCGCGACGTCGGCGAGCGGCGCACGGCCGAGATTCGTGTGCAGCACGACGCCCGTCGCGTTGATGACGCGCCGCAACGAGGGACGTTGGGCGCGCTCGAGGGCGGCGGACACCGCTGCCACCCATTCGACGTCGCTGCGAGGGACGCGCGCGCCCGCCCGCGCGTCGTCGATCGTGGCGCGCACGGCGCCGACGACCACGGAGCGCGGGGCCTGCTGCAGCAGTGCGCGAATCTCATCGCGCTCGAGCAGCGCGCTCACGCTCGGCAGGTTGCGCCTCGGATCGGTCACCACGGCAGCCGAGGGGGAGGGGGAGAAGGAGGGGAAGCAGCGGGAGGGCGCGGCGGTGTCGTCGTCGGCGGGACCGGTGTAGGCACCGTGCGCGTTCCGGGCGCGGCGCGCGCCGTGTCCGGTCGCGGCCGTGGGATCGTGACGACGCGCTCGCTGGTCCGCACGCGGCCTGTGATGCCCCGGACGTTCGTGATCGTGACACGATAGGCAGCTCCGGAATGCATCGGCGTCAGCGAATCGAGTCGGACCACGACCTCGCGCGGCGGCGCTGGACGCGACGGCTTGGGCGAGGGCGGCATGACCGCGCCGGTCGTGCGAAGCACGGACGTGTCGCGCCGCACGCTCAGCCGCCGCGCGCTGTCCGCGCGCGCGCCGGTATCCGCGCGGGCGGCGGCACTGTCCCGCGCGGCCTTCTGAACGGAATCGCTTTGCGCGCGGGTGAGCACGCTCGCGACGCGCAGCGGCGTCGAATCCGACGCCACGACACGCACGCTCTGGGCGCCGAGCGGCGTGTCAGGGTCCAGCGGCCGATCGAACGCCGCCACGAGGGAGAGCGTGTCGGCAGCGGTGAGCGTCTGCAGGCGCGGGCCGATCGTATCGCGCGGCGCGGCCAAAAGCTCGATGAAGGGCGAGGTGCTGCCCGCCACGGTCACCTCGACGCTGTCCCAGCTCTCTCCCGGATCGATGCCGCGATTGTTGTTGTTGTCCATGATCGCGCGGACCAGATAGGTGCCCTGTGCCAGCGGCCCGATGCCGAATTGTCCGGTCGAATCGGCGATGGCAACGAATTGAAGGCTGTCCGGGCGACGGATCACGTGAAGAAACGCGCGCGGCGCCACGCGCTCGTTCATCCAGTCGAAGACCCGCCCCAGGATCCAGAATGGCGGAATGGCCGGTCCCGTCGAGAAGATGATGGTCTTGCCGGTCTTCACCGCGTTGTTCCGAAGATCGGACAAGCCCGGCAGCATCGTCAGGGTGTACGCGGTGTTGGGCTTGAAGCCGTTTCGCGGGCGCACCTCGATCCGCTCGCGATGCCAGCGTACGCGCGGACGCCCCTCCTGCGGCGAGAGGAGAAACATCTTCTCGAGATCGCCGCCGGCCGGCCGGTCGTTCATGACCGCGTCGAACGTGAGGATGACGTTGCGCGCGCGCACGTTAACGGCGCCGGATTCCGGCGAGACGCTCAGCAGCTCAGGCGGCGTGGTGCGTGCGGGACCGCCCGGGGGCGCACCGATCGACGCACACGCGATGACGCCCGCCGCGGCAAGTGCGGCTATCCACCGCACAGCGTCTGCACTTTCTCGCGGAGTTGCTGCCGTCTCACGCTCCACTCACCGAGCTTCCTGCGCTCGGCCGCCACGACGTCCGGCGGCGCCTTGGCGACGAACTTCTCGTTGGCCAGCCGGCCCTCGAGGGACGCGAGCTGCTTCTCGAGCGACGCCAACTCGCCGCGCAACTTCGTGCATTCCTTCTCGACGTCGACCAGGCCGGCGAGCGGCACGACGAGCGACGTGCCGCCCGTCAGCACCGCGTGCGCCGCGGCGCCCTCGGGCGCGCGGTCCGCGACGCGCATCGACGCACGCGCGAGGCGCTCCACGACAACCGCTTCCTCGCTGAAGACGCGCGTGATCTCCTGCCGCGTGCCGGCGCCGTTCGCGGACACGGCGACCGCCTCGATGCCCGTGCCGGGAGGCACGGCGTAGTCCGCGCGGATCTGCCGCAGCGCGCCCACTGCTTCGCGCACGAGCTCGAACTCGCGCGCGCGCTGTGCGTCGCCTTGTCGTAACTGCGGCCACGGCGCGAGCGTGAGAAAGGCGCCGTCGGCATGGGACGGCAGCTGTCCCCACAGCGCCTCGGTCACGAAGGGCACAATCGGATGCAGCAGGCGCAGCGCCCGGTCGAAGACGTGGACGAGCACCGCGCGCGCGACCTGCGTGTCCTCGCCCCCTTCGGTCCCTCGAGCGAGACGCGTCTTGATCGCCTCGACGTACCAGTCAGCGAGCTCGTTCCACACGAAGCGGCGCGTCGTCTCCGCATAGTCGTTGAGACGCATCCCCGCGTATCGCTCGTCCTCTCGCCAGCGCCATGCGTCCGCGCTGTCGAGCGCTGTCGTCGGGCGCATCGGCCCGAGCGCCGCGTCGCACTCGGCGATCGCGACGTCGAGGCGCCACAGGACCCAATGATCGACGCGCTGCAGCGAGTCCGGCGCGATCTGATCGAGCGCGCGCACGGGCGACGTGCCCGCCTTGTCGAGCAGAAAGCGCGCGATGTTCCACAGCTTCGTGATGAAGTTGCGGCCCGCCGCGAACGTCCGCTCGAGATCGTCCGGGTCGAGGATGATGTCGTTGCCGAGGCCCATCCCCGACACGAGCGTCCAGCGCATCGCGTCCGCGCCATAGAGACGCACGACCTCGAGGGGATCGACGCCGTTGCCGAGGGACTTCGACATCTTCCGGCCCTGGGCGTCGCGCGCGATGCCGTGAAACAGGACGGTGTGATACGGCGCGCGCCCGACGAAGTAGTAGCCGGCCATGATCATCCGCGACACCCAGAAGAAGATGATGTCGGGACCCGAGACGAGGACGTCGGTCGGATAGAACGCGCGAAAGTCCTCGGCGTTCTCGTTCGGCCAGCCGAGGGTCGTGAGCGGCCAGAGCCACGAGGAGAACCACGTGTCGAGCACGTCCTCGTCCTGGCGCACGGGACCGCCGCAGCGCGGACACGTGTCGAGGTCCGTGCGGCTCGCGTGCATGTGATACGGCGGGTCGCAGTCGTCGCAGTACCAGACGGGGATGCGATGTCCCCACCACAGCTGCCGCGAGATGTTCCAGTCGCGGATGCTCTCGAGCCAGTGGACGTAGACGCCCTCCCATTTCTGCGGGAGGATGCGCAGCGCGCCGGTGCGGAGTCCCTCCAGCGCGGGCTTCGCGAGCGGCTGCATCTTCACGAACCACTGATCGGAGAGACGCGGCTCGACGACGGTATCGCAGCGGTAGCAATGGCGCACGGCGTGTTGATGCTGCTCCGTTTTCACGAGCGCACCACTTTCCCTGAGCGCGGCGACGATGCGCTTGCGCGCGTCGAACCGGTCGAGACCGTCCAGGAACCCCGGGACGCGCCCGCTCGCGTCCGCGACCTCGCGGACCATACCATGCTCGTCGATCACGACCGGCATCGGCAGGCCGTGACGCTTGCCGACCTCGAAGTCGTTCGCGTCGTGCGCGGGCGTGATCTTGAGCGCGCCGGTGCCGAACTCCATGTCGACGTATTCGTCCGCGATGATCGGGATGGAGATGCCCACGATGGGCAGCTTCACCGTTTTTCCGACGAGATCGGCGTAGCGCTTGTCCTTCGGGTTCACGGCGATGGCGACGTCGGCGAGGATCGTCTCGGGACGCGTCGTGGCGATGACGAGCGAGGAAGGAGGGCTGAGGGCTGAGGAAGGTGTTCCTCCTTCCTCCTTCCTCCTTCCTCCTTCCTCGACGTCGTACCGCACGTAATACAACGCCCCCGTCTCCTCCTCGAACTCCGCTTCTTCGTCGCTCAGCGCGGTGAGGCAGCGCGGACACCAGTGGATGACGCGATGTCCGCGATAGATGAGCCCATCCTCATACAGGCGCACGAACGCCTCGCGCACCGCGCGGGAGAGCTCGGGCGACAGCGTGTACGCGCACCGCGACCAGTCCGCCGACGCGCCGATGGCGCGCAGCTGTCGCAGAATCGTCCCGCCGGTCTCGGCGACGAATGCCTCCGTGCGCTTCACGAACTCTTCGCGCCCGAGATCGAAACGCGTGCTGCCGTCCTTCGCGATCAGCCGCTCGACGACGTTCTGCGTCGCGATCCCCGCGTGATCGGTGCCGGGCACCCAGAGCGCCTCCGTGTCGGGCGTCATGCGCGCCCAGCGAATCAGAACGTCCTGTGGGATCTCGTCGAGGGCGTGCCCGAGATGCAGCGCGGCGGTGACGTTCGGCGGCGGTATGACGATCGTGAACGGCTCCCGCCCGCCCCCGATGCGCTTCGACCGCTTGGCGTCCGCGCGAAAACACCCGGCGTCGAGCCAGCGCTCGTAGATCTTGGATTCGACGGAGGGGTCGAAGCGGTCCGGCAGCGGCATCGGTGAAAAATAGGGGAAGGATCGGATATCGTGCGCGCGCGAGGCGGGTCGGTGTCCCGGCGCGGACCAGTGCAATACTGACAAAGAAGGGCGCTTTGTCAGTATTGCCACGGCCCTCGCGCCAGGACACCGACCCGCCTCGCTGCGTGGTATATCGCGCGCGCCTGCTTTTGCGCGATGTGGCCGTTCCAATCAGTCCTGTCCGCGAATCCGAGCTCTCCGACCGCGCGACGCCTCAGACAGGGCGACTGCGTTGCGGACGAACGCCTAAACGAAGGCGCGGGGAGTGGGCGGCCGCCGGCGAGGGCCGTGGCAATACTGGCAAGGCGGGTTTCCTTGCCAGTATTGCACTGGTCCGCCGGCGGCCGCCCACTCACCGCGCCGCCGGAGAGCCATACCCGTCTTTACGCCTCTGTCTGAGGCTCGGGGGCGTCGCCGCGAGGCGCGCGTTTGCGTCCGGTCTTGCCGCGCCGCTCGGCGGAGATCTCGTCGAGGTCTTCGGCCGAGTTCTTGACCGCCTCGCTTTCGGCCAGCCAGCGGTCCTCGAGCCCGACCTTGGGATCGGCGTGCCGGTCGATCTCGTCCGACATGCCCTGACGACGCCGGCCGATACCGACCTGCTGTCCTTCCCAGCGCGATTCAGTCAGAGCCGGATCGCCGTCCTCGACGCGACGCGCGTTGTCAGCGAGCTGCTGCTCCTCGTCGTCCACCATGAGACGATTCACCACCGTCTCCACGCCCGGCACGCCGCGCGCGACGGTCATCGCGTGCTCGGCTTCGTCATCGGTGTCGACCCACCCCGCGAGCTCGATGATGCCCGACCCGATCGCGCCGATGTCCACCGCCCGCTCGGCGAGGACCGGATCGTTGTTGAACGCCTCGAGAACGCGCTCCTCCAGCGTGGGCACGCCGTCGTTCGTCGCGTCCATGCCGTTGAAGTCCTCGTCCTCCAGCTCGCCCTCGATGATGTCATCGTTGGCGCCGACCGCGGTATAGAGGCCCACGGCGTCGGTCTCGCTGGCTTCCTCGATTTCGTCGACACCTGCATCGTATTGGCGGCCGGCACTGTCTTCCGCGCCCTGGAGCCGAGAGCGGAACCGCTGCGTGATGCCGCTGAAGCCGCCCACACGCTGGGCGACGTACATGCCGACGGCAAAGCCGGCGATCGCGCCGAGCAGCACGCCGGTAACCGTAGATCCAGTCGACGAATCGTCGTCGCGATACCTGAAGGGAGACATGCGCACACCCTGTGGCGAAGGTATTGGAAGCAACGATAGCTTGACGCTAGAAGAGTTGCGAACTCGCAAGAAAGGTACCGCCCGCTTCGACCCCATTGAGCAACGCCATCGCCGACAAACAGCAAGTCACGTTGACGCTTCCGGATGGCTCGACACGCACCGTCGACTCCGGAACCGCGCCCCTGGACGTGGTGCGCAGCATCGGCGAACGACTCGCGCGCGACGCGATCGCCGTCGAGGTCAACGGAGACGTGCAGGATCTCGTCACGCCGTTGCGTGCGTCGGGAACGTTCCGCGTGCTCACCGCCAAGGACGCCAAGGCGCTCGGCGTCCTGCGTCATTCGGCCGCGCACATTCTCGCGACGGCGGTGAGACGCGTGCGCCCGGAGGCGAAGATCGGCTTCGGGCCCGCCATCGAGGACGGCTTCTACTATGACTTCGAGGTCGACCGGCCATTCACCCCGGAAGATCTCGAGCGCTTCGAGAAGGAAATGGCGAAGGTCGCACAGGAGAAGCTGCCGTTCGTCCGCGAGGAAGTGTCACGCGCCGAGGCGCAGAAGCGCTTTCGCGAGGATCCGCTCAAGCTCGAGCGCCTGAGCGAGCTTGGTGAGGACGAGGTGATCTCGACGTACACCGATGGTCCGTTCATCGATCTCTGTCGCGGACCGCACGTCCCGGACACGTCATACCTCAAGCACTTCAAGCTGATGACGACCGCGGGCGCGTACTGGCGCGGCGACGAGCGGCGTCAGATGCTGCAGCGCATCTACGGCACCGCGTGGTTCAGGAAGGAAGATCTCGACGCATATCTCCACCGTCTCGAGGAAGCCAAGCGGCGCGACCACCGCGTGCTCGCGAAACAGCTCGACCTCGTGATGTTCCATCACTACGCGCCTGGCGCGGTCTTCTGGACGGAGAAGGGGACCGTCCTGTTCAACACGCTCGTCGACTTCGTCCGCGAGCGGCAGCAGGAACACTTCAAGGAGATCAAGACCCCCCTGATCTACAACGCCGGGCTCTGGGAGACGTCGGGGCATTGGGGGAAGTACCGCGAGAACATGTTCCTCGTGCTGAACAAGGAGACGAACGAGCACGACTCGTCGCTCAAGCCGATGAACTGCCCGTCGCACTATCTGCTCTACCAGAGCAGGAAGCACTCGTATCGTGAGCTCCCGCTCCGCTACGTCACCTTCGACGTCCTGCATCGCAACGAGGTGACGGGCGCGCTGTCCGGGATGACGCGCGTCCGGCAGTTCCAGCAGGACGACTGCCACGTGTTTCTCGCGGAGTCGCAGATCGCCGACGAGGTGAACTTTCTCACGAAATTCATCCTCGACTACTACCGCACCTTCGGGCTCACCGCGTCCGTCGTTTTCGCGACGCGCCCGGAGGTTCGTATCGGCTCCGACGAACTGTGGGATCGCGCCGAAAGCGCGCTGCGCAAAGCCCTCGAGGCCACCGGCGAAGCGTACGAGGAAAATCCGGGCGACGGTGCGTTCTACGGGCCCAAGGTCGACTTCTACGGTACGGATTCGATCGGCCGCAAATGGCAGCTGGGCACGATCCAGCTCGACTACAACGCGCCCGAGCGCTTCCAGCTCAAGTACGTGGGAGAGGACAACACGGAGCATCAGCCGGTCGTCATCCACCGCGCGGTGAGCGGCTCCTTCGAGCGCTTCATCGCGATCCTGATCGAGCACTTCGCGGGCGCATTCCCGCTCTGGCTCGCCCCGGAGCAGGTGCGCGTGCTCCCGATCTCCAACGATTTCTCCGGTGCCGCCGAGAACGTCACCACGCGCCTCAAAGCGGCGGGCATCCGGGCTTCGCTCGACAACCGATCCGATACGCTGAATTACAGGGTGAGGGATGGAGAGGTCTCGCGTGTCCCATATATGGCGGTCATCGGACGTCGCGAGGCGGACTCAGGCACGGTCGCACTGCGCGTTCGAGGTGCCGGGAACAAGCAGGAAGTCGTCTCCATAGATGACTTCATCGCGCGCGTCGTCCGGGAAAAAACGGAGCGATCGCTCGTTCCGTAATCGCACCTGAGGCAGGGAATTTTGGACATTCGCACCCGTGCTCTCATCATCATCGGCGCGGCGGCCGTCCTCGGGTGCGAGGAGCGTCCGACCACGGGCACGCTCGTCGTGGACGTCACCGGCCTTCCCCTCGGTGCGAACGCCGCGGTCAGCGTCGTAGGGCCGAACCAGTTCTCGCAGGAGGTCACGGCGACCACCACGCTCGAGCATCTCCCGCCGGGCGACTACACCGTCCGCGTGTTCCGCGTGCGTTTCGAGAGCGCGCTGTATTCGGCAGCGGCGGCGACGCAGAGCTACAGGATCGCCGCGGGACACACCGACGCCGCCAGAATCCGGTATGCGCTCTCGAGCGCCAGCGTCGATCTCTCCATCTCCGGCCTCCCCGATGGCGCGCCCGCGTCGGTCGTACTGAGCTGCGCGGCGTGCACCCTCGGCGGATACACGAGGACGGTGTCGTCGGGTGGCGTCGTGACCGAGCTTCCCGTCGGCGAATACGAGATACGCGCCGACACGGTCGTGACAGCCGAGGGTGATCGTTTTGGCCCGACGTCACTTCGACAAACGCTCTCACTGCCGGCGTCGGTAACCCCTGTACCGATGAGCGTGACCTACCAGCTCGCGTCGGGTTCACTCGCGCTGATGGTGAGCGGCCTCCCCACGGCGCAGTCGCCGCCGCCCGTCATCATCAGCGCGCCCGGCTTCACGCGCGCGACGTCGGTCAGCGAAACGCTGCGCGGCCTCAAGCCCGGCAGCTATACGATCGCGGCGAAAATGGTCACGTCGGCGTGTCCCGACACGTATCAGCCAGCGGTGGCCCAGCAGACGGTCGACGTGAGCGCCGGTGCGACGAGCGCCGTGACCGTGTCATACTCGCACACGCAGCTGCCTGCCTCCAGCCTCAATCTTCGGATCGACAACATCCACCTGCTGCAGGTCGTGCAGGACTACGAAGGCACGACCCCCATGATCGCGGGGAAAAAAGCGCTGCTGCGCGTGTTCGGGATCGCGAATCAGTGCAACACCGCGCAGCCAAGAGTCCGACTCACGTTCTCCGACGGCACCGTCACGATGCTCGACCGCGCCGAGGCCATGGTGCGCACGTCGACGGACGAGGGATCCATCACCTCCACCTGGAACGTCACGCTGAGCGCCGACAGAGTGAAGCCCGGGCTCGCCCTGTTCGCGGAGATCGATCCGACGAACGCGGTCGCAGAAGCGAACGAAACGGACAACCGCTTTCCCGCCACGGGCTTCAAGACGATCGACGTTCGGCAGATGCCGACCGTCGGCGTGCGATTCGTCCCCGTGGTGATCGCGAATCAGACGGGCAACGCCGATCCAGCACGATTCGATGATCTTTTGTTGGGATCGCGGCGGCTGCACCCGGTATCTGGCTACGATGCTGACGCACGTGCCAGCGCTTTGACGAGCAGCGCCTCGGCGCTCACGTCGAGCGGCGGCGGGTGGAGCCAGGTGCTGAGCGAGCTGAATGCCGCGCATACCGCGGACACCGGCGCGGCAGCGACGAATCGCTATTACGTCGGCATGGTGCGTGTCGGGTACAACAGTGGCGTCGCCGGCGTCGCATACGTCGGCGGCAAGACGGCGCTCAGTTGGGATTATCTCCCGAGCGCATCGGAGATCATCGCGCACGAGCTCGGACACGCGTTCGGACGCTTTCACGCGCCCTGCGGAAATCCGGCGGGGACCGACGAGAGCTGGCCGCAGACAGGGAGCTACGTCGGCGGGTACATCGGGACGTACGGCTACGACGTGAGCGACGGTCTGCTCCGGCCGCCGTCCGTCTACACCGACATCATGGGTTACTGCAGCACGAAGTGGATCAGCGACTACACGTACAAGGGGATGATGCAGTGGCTGGAGAATCATCCCGTGTCGCTTCCCGTCGTGACCTCCGCCGCCATCCAGCGATCGCTCCTCGTCTGGGGGCGCATCGAAAACGGACGTCCCGTGCTCGAGCCGGCGTTCGAGATCGACGCGCGTCCGTCATTGCCGACAGGCGGACCGCATCGCCTCGTCGGTGTCGACGCGTCCGGAGCCGACCTGTTCTCGGTCGCATTCGGCGGAGAGACGATCGCAGACCTCCCGGGAGAACCGGAGACGTTCGCATTTGCGGTCCCGCTGTCCATGCTGCGCGGTCGTGAGCTTGGCGCACTTCGCGTGACCGCGAACGGCAGGACGGTGAGCAGTGCAGCCGCCGGCGAGATCAGCGCGAATGCCGACGTCGCGCTCACGCGCGTGAACGATGGCGCGGTGCGCGTGCAGTGGGACGCGACCAGGTTTCCGGCGGTCATGGTGCGTGATCCCGCCAGCGGCGACGTACTCTCCTTTGCGAAGGGCGGTAGCGCGACGATAGCGACCGCGAGCTCACAGCTCGAGGTCGTCTACTCGAACCGCCTTCGCAGCGGGCGCGTTATCCGCCGGTTGAAATGATCCGTCTGACTGCCTGGTTCTTCGCTTCGCTCAGGATCATGCGCTAATTTCTGGACATGCCTGACCCCGCCCGTCAGCCGGTCATCGTCTCCGCCGCGCGGACACCGATCGGCAAGTTCCTTGGAGCGCTCACTCCGCTGTCAGCCCCGGAGCTCGGCGCACAGGCGATTCGCGCAGCGCTCCAGCGGGCCCGCGTTCCATCCGACGAAGTCGAAGAAGTCATCTTCGGGAACGTGATCCAGGGAGGAGTCGGGCAGGCACCCGCGCGACAGGCGGCGCTGAAGGCCGGTATCCCCGCGTCCGTGTCCGCCTTGACCATCAACAAGGTCTGCGGGTCCGGCCTCAAGGCGGTGATGCTCGCCGCGCAAGCCATCAAGGCGGGCGACAAGCAGTGCGTCGTCGCCGGCGGGCAGGAGTCGATGTCGAACGCGCCGTACTATGTCTATGGTATGCGCAACGGGGTGAAGCTCGGCGACCAGCAGCTCGTGGACGGCATGATTCGCGATGGACTCTGGTGCTCATTCTGTGACGTGCACATGGGCGGCCACGCCGAGTATACGGCGAAGAAAGCCGGCATCTCGCGCCAGATGCAGGACCAGTTCGCCGCCGAGTCGCATCGCAAGGCGGTTGCTGCACAGGAAGCGGGGAAGTTCAGGGACGAGATCGCGCCGGTCGAGATTCGTGGACGCAAGGGCGTCACGACCGTCGACGCCGATGAAGGTCCGCGCAAAGACTCCACCGCCGAGTCGCTCGCGAAGCTGCGTCCCGCGTTCCAGAGTCCGACGGTCGCCGCGAACGAGCTGTCGGTCACGGCTGGCAATGCATCGAGCCTGAACGACGGCGCCGCGGCGCTCGTCGTCACCTCCGAGGCGTACGCGAAGGAGCATGGGCTCGACATCGTGGCCCGGGTCACCGGCTACGCCACCGGCGCCACGGAGCCACAGGATCTCTTCTTCGCTCCGATCCTCGCGGTGCAGAACCTGATGAAGCAGGGCGGCAGCAAGATCGGCGACTACGATCTCATCGAGGCGAATGAAGCCTTCGCCTCGCAGGCGCTCGCCAATGGCCAGGGACTCGGCTGGGATTGGGATCGCGTGAACGTCAACGGCGGCGCCATCGCGCTCGGTCATCCGATCGGTGCGAGCGGCGCCCGCGTGCTCACGACACTTCTCTACGCGATGCGCGATCGGGGCGCACGCACCGGCGTGGCGACGCTGTGTCTCGGCGGCGGCGACGCCGTCGCGCTCAGCGTGTCTCGGGACAACTGACATGACGACATTTTCCACAGCGCTCGCGCCGGATCGCCGGCTGACGCTCCTCGGCTGCGTTGGCTTCATCGCCATCCTTGCCGCAGCGTCGCAGGTGGCCATTCCGATTCCAGGGACACCGGTTCCCATAACCCTCCAGCCGATGGTCGTGGTGCTCGCGGGCATGATGCTGGGCCCGATCGCCGGCGCCACGAGCATGCTGCTGTATCTCGCGATCGGCGCGGCGGGCGTGCCGGTGTTCGCCCCCGTCGGGGCGCCGGGCATCGCGCGCTTCTTCGGGCCCACCGGTGGCTATCTCCTCGCGTATCCGGTGGCGGCGTACATTGCGGGCGCGCTCGCGCAACGTATGCCGTCGCTCGCCGGTCGCTGGTTGTCCGCGTTGCTGGGCATCGCGGCGCTGTTCGTCGGCGGGCTGACGCAGCTGACCCTCCTCACTGGAAATCTGAGCGGCGCGATCGCATTCGGCCTGACGCCGTTCGCGTTACTCGACGTCGTCAAGGCCTTCCTCGCCGCGCTGATCGCGCGGCCGCAGCGTCCGCCGCGCAGCGCGCTTTCTTAGCGCTCGCGAACGTGCCATCGGCACTCGCGCTCGCCTTCGTTTGAGACCTGCCGCGCTGTTCGTCGGATCGGACGGGCGCGTCCGGCCGATCTGGCGCATTGTACTCTTCATCGCGCTTTTCATAGCCGGCGGCGTGCTCAGCCGGCCGTTCATGGTTCCGCTGCGCCCGTGGACAAGGGACAGCGGGCCGACCGGCTGGTTGGGCGGCGTGGCGCTGACTGCGTACGCCACCGCGATAGGCCTTCTGGTCCACGCGGCCGCGCTCCGGTGGATCGATCGCCGGCCCTGGTCGTACGTCGGTCTCGACCGCTCCGCGGCAAGCCCGCGACTGCTCGTGATTGGCTGGTTGCTCGGCGCAGTGCCCATCGCTGCCGTGTCACTTCTGCTCATGGCCGTCGGTTGGCTCAAAGTCGTGCCCGCGCTCCCCGGCTCCTGGCTGGAAGCGGCGGCGCGAATGTCGATGCTCCTGCTTTTCGCGGCATTTCTCGAGGAACTCCTCTCGCGCGGCTACATTTTCGCGACGCTGCGGGAGTGGTTGGGCACGCCGGTCGCCGTCGGGCTCACGAGCATCGTCTTTGGATTACTTCATGGCGACAATCCGGGAGCGAACCCGCTGCCGCTCATTCTCGTCACGATCGGCGGTGTCAATCTCGCCGTGGTCCTCGTGGTGACACGAAGCCTGTATGCCGCGTGGATGGCGCACTGGGCCTGGAACTGGGTGATGGCAGTGCTGTTCCACGTGCAGGTGAGCGGCATCTTCATCCCGCGTCCCGACTACAAGACCATCGAGCTCGGCCCGGATTGGCTCACCGGCGGCGCCTGGGGACCCGAAGGCAGTGTCCTCGCCGGCATCGCCGATCTGATCGTGATCGCGGCATTGATTCGCTACGGAGTGTCGAGGAGGCGAGCGTCTGTCACAGGATAGGATTGCGGTGCTCGGCGCTGGACAGATGGGGAACGGCATCGCGCACGTGTTCGCGCTCGCCGGGTTCCCCGTGACCATGATCGACATCTCGCGCGACGCATTGGCGCGCGGGCGCGATACGATCGCGAAGAACCTCGGCCGTCAGGTCGAGAAGGGAAAGGTGAGCGCCGACGACCGCGACAAGGCGCTCGCACGCGTGAGCACCGCCGAGGCGATGGATGCCGTGAAGGACGCCACGGTCGTGATCGAGGCAGTGACCGAGCAACGCGATCTCAAGTTCAAGATTTTCTCGGATCTCGACCGTCTTTCGTCGCCTGGCGCGATCCTCGCGACGAACACGAGCTCGATCTCCATCACGGAGATCGCCGCCCGCACGAAGCGTCCGGAGCTCGTGATCGGAATGCACTTCATGAACCCCGTGCCCCTGATGCAGCTGGTCGAAGTGATCCGCGGGCTCGCGACCAGCGACGAGACGACGCGCCGCACCGTCGAGCTTTCCAAAGCAGTCGGGAAGACACCGGTCGAGGCGAACGACTATCCGGGATTCATCGCGAATCGAATCCTGATGCCGATGATCAACGAGGCGGTGTATTGTCTCATGGAGGGCGTGGGCAGCGCCGAGTCGATCGACACCGTGATGAAGCTTGGCATGAACCATCCCATGGGTCCGCTCGCGCTCGCGGACTTCATCGGACTCGACACCTGCGTCGCGATCCTCGAAGTCATGCACGAGGGGCTCGGCGATCCGAAGTACCGTCCCTGTCCGCTGCTCAGGAAATACGTGGCGGCCGGATGGCTCGGGAAAAAGTCGGGTCGAGGCTTCTACGCCTATTAGGTGTCATCCCGAGCGCAGCGAGGGATCTGCAGTTGGAGCAACTGCGTGCTCATAACTTCAGATTCCTCGCTGCGCTCGGAATGACGGCAAACTATGGCCTGGGCTCTAACTCCACTCACTGAAGAACAGCGCGCGATCCAGGCGGCGGCGCGAGAGTTCGCGCATCGCGAGCTCGCCCCGCACGTCGACGCGTGGGATCGGGATGCGCATTTCGAGCCGGCGGTCATTGCCAAGCTCGCGGAGCTGGGCTTTCTCGGCATGATGGTGCCCGAGGAGTACGACGGCCTCGGTCTCGACACGCTGACCTACCTCGTCGCGCTGGAGGAGATCGCGGCGGTGGATGCTTCCACCGCCGTTCTCATGAGCGTCCACAACTCGCTGCCGACACAGATGCTCAGGCGGTGGGGAAACGACGAGCAGAAGGAGCTCTTCCTGAAACCGATGGCGCGCGGCGAGCTCCTCGGCGCGTTCGCGCTGTCGGAGCCCGATGCCGGCTCGGATGCCGCGTCGCTCCGCACGCAGGCCACGCGTGACGGCGACTGCTGGGTCCTGAACGGCACGAAGGCATGGGTGTCGAGCGGCACACACGCCGGCGTGATCATGACGATGGCGCGCACGGACACCGCGCACGACCGCCGCGGGGCGCGCGGCATCGGCGCCTTCGTCGTCACACCGGACCTGCCGGGGTTCAGCGTCGGAAAAAAAGAAGACAAGATGGGGCTGCGCGCGTCTCCGACGGTCCAGCTGCACTTCGACAACATGCGCGTCCCGAAGCGAAACCTGCTCGGCGAGCCGGGCCTGGGGTTCATCTACGCGATGCAATCGCTCGACGCCGGGCGGCTCGGGATCGCGGCCCAGGCGGTCGGCATCGCGGAAGCGGCGCTGCAGTACGCGTCCCGCTACGCCGCCGAGCGCCGGCAGTTCGGCAAGCCGATCAAGGAATTTCAGGCGATCCAGTTCAGGCTGGCCGACATGGCGACGCGGGTCGCGTCCTCGCGCGCGCTGCTGCACGCCGCGGCGACCGCGCGCGACCGTGGCCAGCACATCACGCAGTTCAGCGCGATGGCAAAGCTCATGGCGAGCGAGGCCGCGATGTGGGTGACCACCCAGGCAATTCAGATCTTCGGTGGCTACGGTTACGTGAAGGAATATCCGGTGGAGCGGCTCTTCCGCGACGCGAAGGTCACGGAGATTTACGAGGGGACGTCGGAGATCCAGCGGATCGTGATTGCGAGAGAGTTGTATTCCCAACGCACAACTACGTGACTACGGCGGCCAACGCACAACTACGTGACTACGGCGGCCAACGCACAACTACGTGACTACGGCGGTAACTACGGCGGTAACTACGGCGGTAACTACGGCGGTAACAGCGGCGATGACAGCGGTCTAACGACGACGCCAAACGCGTACTTAGACCGCCGTTATCGCCGCTGTTATCGCCGCTGTTATCGCCGCTGTTATCGCCGCTTTTATCGCCGCCTTTATCGCCGCCTTTATCGCCGCTCTTAAGCCCTTTAAGACATGCAGATTTTCGACACCATAGCCGGGATGGGCCACGAACAGATCGTGCTCTGCCACGATCCGGCGGCGTCGTATCGCGGAATCATCGCCGTTCACAGCACGATCCTCGGACCTGCGTTGGGGGGCACACGCTTCTGGAACTACCAGAGCGACGAGGAGGCGATCGTCGACGCGCTGCGACTCGCTCGCGGAATGACCTACAAGAACGCGGTCGCGGGATTGAATCTCGGCGGCGGCAAATCGGTCATCATCGGCGACAACAAGACGCGCGACCGCGAGCTGCTCTTTCGCGCGCACGGGCGCTTCGTCGAATCGCTCGGGGGACGGTACATCACCGCGGAGGACGTCGGCACGAGCACCGCGGACATGGACTACGTCCACATGGAGACGAAGAACGTCAGCGGGCTCGCCGGCCGCTCCGGCGATCCGTCCCCGGTCACGGCGCACGGCGTCTTTCGCGCGATCCAGGCGTCCGCGAAGGAGCGCTGGGGCACCGACGACATCAGCAATCGAACGATCGCGGTGCAGGGGTGCGGGCACGTCGGCTACTTCCTCGCGAAGGAGCTGCACGAGGCGGGCGCGAAGCTCGTCGTCACGGACATCGATGCCGAACGCGTGCGACGCGTCGTCGGGGATTTCGCCGCGCGCCCCGTGGACCCCGATGAGATCTACGGCGTCGAGGCCGACCTCTTTGCCCCCTGCGCCCTCGGCGCCGTCATCAACGACCGGACAATCCCGCAGCTCAAAGTCGAGATCGTCGCGGGCGCCGCGAACAATCAGCTGCTCGAGGAGCGTCACGGTGACATGCTCGAGGAGCGCGGCATTCTGTACGCGCCGGACTACGTGGCGAACGCCGGCGGCGTCATCAACGTCTACAGCGAGCTCGCCGGATGGACGTCGGCCCGCTCCTTTCGCAAAGCGGACGAGATCTACGACACGGTGCTCAAGGTCTTTTCGATCGCCAGGCAGGACAGCGTGCCCACGTACCAGGCGGCCGATCGGCTCGCGGAGCAGCGCATCCGCATGGTAGGTTCGCTGGTGCGGACGTGGCCACAGTGGCCCAATAAGTGACGTCTGTCATCCTGAGCGAAGCGAAGGATCCACGTTGCGTGCAGTAGATTCTTCGGTCGCTAGCGCTCCCTCAGAATGACACCCAACGAAGAGATCCTCATTGCGGCCGATCACGCGGGCGTCGAGCTGAAGCGCAAGCTCGAAGCGGAGCTCAAGCAGCTCGGCTTTCGTGTGCGCGACCTGGGCACGGACTCCAAGGAATCGACCGACTACCCCGATTACGCGCATCCGCTCGCGAAGGAAATCTCCGAGGGCAAGGTCAAGCGCGGCGTCCTGCTCTGCGGGACGGGGCTGGGAATGTCGTACGTCGCCAACCGGTATCCGAACGTGCGCGCCGCAGTCACCTGGTCCCCCGAGGTCGCCGAGCTCGCCCGCAGCCACAATGACGCGAACGTGCTGGTGTTGCCGGCGCGCTTCGTGACGGATGACGATGCGGTCACGATTCTGCGCACCTGGCTCGAGACGCCCTTCGAGGGCGGTCGCCACGAGCGACGTGTCGTCAAGATCGACAAATCGACCTAGCAGTCATCCCGAGCGAAGCGAGGGATCCGCAGTTGACGAACTCCAGATTCCTCGCTGCGCTCGGAATGACACCCGTGGAGCATTGATGCAACGATGGACTGAGTGGGAATGCATGCCTCCTGGCGCCGCGCTGCGCGAGACGGATCCGGACATCGCGGAGCTCATCGAGCACGAGATCGCGCGCCAGAACGAAGGGCTCGAGCTCATCGCGAGCGAGAACTTCGTCTCGCCCGCCGTGCTCGAGGCGATGGGCTCGCCGCTGACGAACAAGTACGCCGAGGGCTTGCCGGGGAAGCGCTACTACGGTGGCTGTGAGGTGATCGACAAGGTCGAGCAGCTGGCCATCGATCGCGCCAAGCAGCTGTTCGGCGCCGAGCACGCGAACGTGCAACCGCACTCCGGCGCGCAGGCCAACATGACGGTCTTCATGGCCCTGCTGAAGCCCGGCGACACTTTCCTTGGCATGGACCTGTCGAACGGCGGGCATCTTACGCACGGCTCGCCGGTGAACTTTTCCGGCATCCTCTATCGCGCGGTGTCGTACGGCGTGACGAAGGAGGGCCTGCTCGACTACGACGACGTGCGCCGCAAGGCACGCGAGCATCACCCGAAGATGATCATCGCGGGGTACAGCGCGTATTCGCGCGTGGTGGACTTCGCGCGCTTCGCCGAAATCGCCCAGGAGGTCGACGCGCTGTTCATGGTCGACATGGCGCACTTCGCCGGACTCGTCGCCGCAGGCGTGTATCCGTCGCCGGTGCCGCATGCGGACGTCGTAACCACAACGACACACAAGACGCTGCGGGGGCCGCGGGGCGGCATCGTCCTGTGCAAGGCCGAGCACGCCAAGGCGATCGACAAGTCTGTCTTCCCGGGGACGCAGGGCGGGCCGCTGGAGCACGTCATTGCGGCCAAGGCGGTCGCGCTCAAGGAAGCGCTCGAGCCCTCGTTCAAGACGTACTGCAAACAAGTCGTCGCGAATGCGCGGACACTCGCGGCCGAGTTCATCGCGCGCGGATTCCACGTCGTGTCGGGAGGGACGGACAATCACCTGATGCTGCTCGACCTGCGCAACAAGGGCGACAACCTCACCGGGAAGCTCGCCGAGACGGCGCTCGACAAAGCGGGAATCACGGTCAACAAGAACACGGTGCCGAACGAGACGCGATCGCCGTTCGTGACCAGCGGCTTGCGCATCGGTACGCCGGCGGTGACGACCCGTGGAATGCGCGAGGGAGAGATGAAGCGCATCGCCGATTTCATCGATCGCGTGCTGCGCGCGCCGGAGGACGCAAGCGTTCAGCGCGCCGTTCGCGCGGAAGTCCGCGAGCTGGCCGCCGAGTTTCCTCTGTATCCCGCTCCCGCGAGGATAGGTGGGTAGGACGACAGGGCTTGGAGGGTAGGAGCTTTTGGCGAACCTCCTACCGTCCGACACACCGACCCTCAATTTTTTGCGCATGGCCTCGACCTCTCAACCGAGTCTTCAACGGCAAATCGGGCTGTGGTCCGCGATCGCGATCGTCATCGGCACGACGATCGGGTCGGGGATCTTCCGCTCGCCCGCAGGCATCGCGAACCGCTTGCCCGGTCCGCTGCCCCTCGCGGCGATCTGGGTCGCCGGTGGGCTGCTCGCGCTGTGTGGCGCGCTGGCGCTCTCCGAGGTCGCGTCCGCCTTTCCGCGGACCGGCGGCGTCTTCGTATTCGTGCGCGAGGGTTTCGGCCGACTCCCGGCGTTTCTCTTCGGCTGGGCGGAGCTCACCGTCATTCGCGCCGCGGCGGTCGGCGCCATCTCGATCACCTTCGCCGAGTACTTCCTGCGTGTGCTCGGCTTCGACCCCGGCGTCGCTCCGTACAACGCGTATGCGCGCTATGTGGCCGCGGCGGCGATTACCATCGTGGGCCTCGTCAACATCGTCGGCGTGAAGTGGGGCGCGCGCGTCATCAGCGCGACGACGATCGCGAAGTATGGCGGCCTCGCGTTCATCGTGCTCGTCGCGCTCGCGCTCGGCTTGCCGCGCACGCACGGCGCGAACTTCACCCCCGCGGTGCCACCCGGCAGCTTCTCCGTCGGCGCGTTCGGTCTCGCGCTCGTCTCCGTGCTATGGGTGTACGACGGATGGGCGGACCTGAGCTTCGCCAGCGGCGAGGTGAAGAATCCCGAACGGAATCTTCCGCGAGCGTTGATCGGCGGGACCGCCGCCGTCGTCGCCATCTATCTGCTCGCGAACATCGGCTATCTCGCGGTCATGTCCGTCGAGGAGATCCGTGCATCGCGGCTCGTCGCCGCCGACGTCGCGCAGCGTCTCATCGGTCCCGCGGGCGTCGTCTTCGTCAGCGTCACCGTGATGCTCTCGACCTTCGGCTCGCTCGCGGGTTCGCTGCTCACCTCGCCGCGCATCTTCTTCGCCATGGCGGATGACGGTCTCTTCTTCCGGGGCGTCGCCAGGGTGCATCCGCGCTTCCACACTCCATACGTCGCGATCGGCATCAACATCGCGCTCGGCGTCGCGTTTGTACTCCTGCGCACCTTCGAGCAGCTCGCCGACGCGTTCGTGACCGCGATCGTTCCGTTCTACGCGCTGGGCGTCGCGTCCGTGTTCGTGCTGCGCCGCCGCCCGGGATACGCGCCGGCGTTTCGCACGCCGGGGTATCCCGTCGTACCGCTGCTCTTCGTGCTCTCGACGCTGTACTTGCTGGCGAACGCGCTCATCGACGAGTCGAGCCGCATCCCCACCGCGATCACGCTCGGCATCGTGGCGCTCGGAATCCCGGTGTTCTATCTGACGGTTGGCAGAGCGCAAGAGGCGAGCGCACACAGCTGATACGGCACCGTCTGGCCCGCTTTTTGGCTGTTGTGTATGCCAGTGCCATTCGACATTTTGTGTTCCCGACGGGCGCAAGCCCGTCGGTTTTGTTTAGGGTCATGTCATTCTGAGGCTCCGAAGGAGCCGAAGGATCTACTCAGATCACAGTAGATCCTTCGCTGCGCTCAGGATGACAGTACTCCACCGGAGCACATGGTCTTTTGTCTGAGCTGAGCTTTCGAGACGGCATCATGGATCGCATCCGCCTGCGCGAGCGCCGGTACGACGAGCGCGCGTATCTGTTCGTGCTCGCCGCGCTCGAGTTCTGCCAGCAGCGTCTCGACGAGCGACGCCACATCACCGGACAGGAGCTCGCGACCGGATGTCGCGATCTCGCGCTGGAACGCTTCGGCGTGATGTCGCGATTGGTGCTCGCGCACTGGGGCATCCGCTCCACGGCCGACATCGGACACATCGTCTTCGCGCTCGTGGACCTCGGCATGCTGCTGAGCCAGCCCACCGACACGCGCGAAGATTTCCAGGACGTCTTCGACTTCGACCAGGCGTTCGAGCGCGACTACCCCTGGTGCGCGGGGATCGCCGCGACCGGCTGATTCGCGTCGTCACCAGCGTTGAGGCCGCGGCCCGCGACCGCGCCGCGATCGACGCCGGCATTCCCTCGCGCGCGCTCATGCAGCGCGCGGGCGCGGCGACCGCCGCCGAGATCTCTCTGCGCTATCGCGAGCAGCTGCGTGCCGGGGTGCTCGTGTTCGCCGGCCCGGGCAACAACGGGGGTGATGCCTGGGTCGTCGCGCGCGCGCTCGCCGCGTCGGGCGTCGCCGTGCGGGTGGTCGAGCCGGTGTCTGCGACGACGCCGGATGCGCGCGCGGAACGCGAGCTGGCGCTGGCCCACGTCGAAGTCGCGGACTCGGCTGCCTCGGTACTCGCCGGCGCGGAGATGCATCGCGGCGAGCGTCTGATCGTGGACGGCCTCCTGGGCACCGGTGCGTCGGGTGCTCCGCGCGGCGCGATTGGCGCCGCCATCACGGGCATGCGGGCGCTGCGCGCGCGCAACGCGACGATCGTGGCGCTGGATCTCCCGAGTGGTCTGGACGCGAGCACGGGCGCGACGCAGAAGCCCGTCGCTGCGCGCGCGGACATCACCTTCACGTACGGCACTGTCAAGCGCGGACACCTTCTCGCGCGCGCGATCTGCGGACGCATCGTCGTCCTCGACATCGGGCTCGGCCCGCACGCGGAGCTGGGAGACGGAGCGCCGAGTGTGGTGAGCGGAAGATGGGTCGCGCGACAGGTGCCGGAGATCCCGGCGGACGCGCACAAGGGCACGCGCAAGAAAGTTGCGATCGTCGGCGGTGGGGCGGGGATGAGCGGCGCCGTGATACTCGCGGCGCGCGCCGCGTGGCGCAGCGGCGTCGGCATGGTCAAGCTCGTGACCGCCGAAGAGACCCTCGACAGCATTCGCGAAGCCGAACCGCAATCGCTCACGGCGAAGTGGCCGAAGGACAGTGCGGACGTCGCGCGCGACGTCGCGAAGTGGGCTGACGTCGTCGCCATCGGTCCCGGCTTGGGCGGTGGCACCGCGGCACGCGCGCTGGTGGACACCGTGCTCGCCGGGTTCGCGGGCCCCGTCGTGCTCGACGCGGACGCGATCAATGCGTACACGGGCGACGTCAACGGACTTGCGGCGGCGTTGGCGGGACGCGCGGCGGTGCTCACGCCACATCCGGTCGAATTCGCCCGCGTCACCGGGCGCGCTGTCGACGACGTTCTCGCGCATCGCTTCGACGCCGCGCTGCCGCTGGCGCGTCATACCCGAGCCGTGGTGCTGCTCAAGGGTCAGCCGACGGTGCTCACGGCGCCCGGCGAAGAGCGTCTGGTGAGCGCGAGCGGTACGCCGTTGCTCGCCGCGGCAGGCAGCGGCGACCTGCTCACCGGGATGGTGGCCACGATGCTGGCGCAGATCGGTGACCCGCTCGCGGCGGCGGCATGCGCCGCCTGGGTGCACGGGCGCGCGGCGTGGCTGGCGCAGCACGGCAGCGGCGTGCGGGGGTTGTCGCTCGATGACGTCGTCGCGTCGCTGCCGCTCGCGTGGCGTCTGTCCGACCGCCCGACGCGCTATCCCGTGCTGCTCGAGCTTCCCGCGATCGCGACGAAATGACGCGGCCGCTGCCATCCCGAGCGCGGGGAGAGACCTGCACATCATGAATCTCGGCGCGGGACGGGAGTTCGATCTGATCCGCGGGCTGCGCGAGCGCTGGGGCCCGCTCGCGGCCGATATCGGCGACGACGCCGCCGTGTTGCGCGTGCCGCGCGGCGAGCAGATGGTGCTCAGCACCGACACCGCACTGGAGCGGATCCACTTCCGCCGCGACTGGCTTTCGCTGCGCGAGATCGGCTACCGGGCGGTGACCGCCGCGCTCAGCGACCTCGCCGCGATGGCGGCCGCGCCCATTGGCGCGCTCGTCGCGATGCAGGTGCCCTCGGACTCCGCGACCGAGCTATTCGAGCTCGGCGACGGCGTCGGCGACGCGGTGCGCGCCGCAGGCACGGTCGTGCTCGGCGGGAATCTCTCGCGCGCGAATTCGTGGGGCGTGACCACGACCGTCATCGGCTCGGCGTTCGCCCCGGTGTCGCGAGCCGGCGCGCGCCCCGGAGATTTCCTGTACGTCACGGGTGCGCTCGGCGGTGTGCGAGCCGCGATCCGTCAGCTGGAGTCGAAGGGCGTGAGCCCCGAGCTTCGCGCGCGGTACGCGCGGCCGGTCGCGCGTATCGTCGAAGCCCGCTGGCTCGCGGCACGTGGCATCGTCGCTGCGATCGACATCTCGGACGGCCTGCACCAGGACGCGACCCATATCGCCGCCGCCAGCGACGTGACGATCGAGATCGACGCCGAGCGTGTGCCCGTGGCCGGCGGCGCGACCGCTGACGACGCACTGGCCGGAGGCGAGGATTACGAGTTGCTCGTCGCGTCACGAACTCCGCTTCCGGAAAGCGACTTCGCGCGGGAGTTCGCCACGTCACTGACCGCCATCGGCCGCGTCGTCGAGGGAGGATGCGCGGTGCATTTCACACGGGACGGGAAACGCGTTGCCGCGCCACCGGGGTACGATCACTTTTCGCGCTGATGCGTACGCCGTTCATCCTTTTGGTCATCGTCGTCATGACGGCGATCCTCGGCCCGATCGTCGTCGTCGCCGCCATGCTCGGCATCGAAGAGAAAGCCGCAGGCATCTACCAGCGCTGCATGCACCTGTGGTGTCGCACGATCATCCGCGCGTCTGGCGTGACGCTTCGCGTGCACAACCCCGAGCGGATGTCCCAGACCGAGGGGCACGTCTACATCGCGAACCACATCAGCTGGTACGACATCTTCGCTTTGGCGTCGATCATTCCGCGGTATACCTGGATCGCCAAGGCGGAGCTGCGGAAGCTGCCCCTCTTTGGGCGCGCCGCCGAAGCCGCGGGCATCGTCTTCATCGATCGCGACAACCGCAAGGCGGCGTTCGAGTCGTACAAGGTCGCCGCGGAGGACGTGAAGCGCGGCCGGTCCGTCATCATCTGCCCGGAGGGCACGCGTGGGCGCGACTATCATCTGCGTCCCTTCAAGAAGGGACCGTTCGTCCTCGCGATCGCGTCGCAGTCACCCGTCATACCCACGCTGATTCACGGGACGCGCGAAGTCATGCCGAAGGGTTCCATTCTCATTCGAGGCGGGCCAGTACACATACATTTCCTCGAGCCCGTTCCCACCGAGGGCTACACCTACGAGGACAGAACGGAGCTGATGGAAGTGGTGTGGTCCCGGATGGCGGACGAGATGCAGCGGTTGTACGGCGTGCATACGGCGGAACATGCCGTCGCGCCGGAGGGCGAACGGAAAGAGTAGCTTCCCGGACGCCGCGAACAGCGGCGCAGCCGCGCACCTGCCGCGAAGCGGCGGGGCCGAGAACAGCCAACCGAAACATGCCTGCCACAATAGACAAGATCCTCGCGCGAGAAATCATCGACAGCCGCGGCAATCCAACCGTCGAAGCCGACGTCGTGCTCACCTCGGGCATTCAGGCACGCGCCGCCGTGCCGAGCGGGGCGAGCACCGGCGAGCACGAGGCCATCGAGCTGCGCGATGGTGACGCCGACCGATATGGCGCCAAGGGCGTGCGTCAGGCGGTGCAGAACGTCGAGGAAACGATCGGCCCGGCGCTCAAGGGAATGGACGCCGGCGACCAGCTCGCCGTCGACGCTGCGATGATCGAGCTCGATGGCACCCCGAACAAGGCGAATCTCGGCGCGAACGCGATTCTCGCCGTATCGCTCGCCTGCGCACGCGCGGGCGCGGCGTCGGTGAACATGCCGCTGTATCGCTACCTCGGTGGCCCGCTCGCGCGTGTCCTCCCGGTGCCGCTCATGAACATCCTGAACGGCGGCGCGCACGCGACGAACACCGTGGACTTCCAGGAGTTCATGATCGTGCCCGTGGGCGCCGAGACGTTCTCGGACGCGCTGCGCATGGGCGCCGAAGTCTTTCACGCGCTCAAGAAGGTTCTCGTGAAGCGCAAGCTCGCGACGGGCGTCGGCGACGAGGGCGGCTTCGCCCCCGATCTCCGCGACGACGAGGAGGCGCTCAAGGTGATCCTCGAGGCGATCGAGGCCGCCGGCTACGCCGCGGGCAAGGAGATCGCGCTGGCGCTCGATTGCGCGGCGAGTGAGCTCTTCAAGGACGGCACCTACGTCTTCAAGAAGAGCGGTGCGGGGAAGCGAGACGCCGAGGGGATGATCGAGCTGTACAAGCGCTGGCTCGACGAATACCCGATCGTGTCCATCGAGGATGGCCTGGCCGAGGACGACTGGGACGGCTGGGCGAAGCTCACGAGCGCACTCGGCGACCGCTGCCAGCTGGTCGGAGACGATCTGTTCGTGACGAACACCGAGCGCCTCGCGCGCGGGATCGAGGGCGGGGTCGGCAACTCGATTCTGATCAAGGTCAACCAGATCGGCACGCTCAGCGAAACGCTGGAGGCGATCGACATGGCTCGCGCGGCCGGCTACCTGTCGATCATCTCCCACCGATCCGGCGAGACTGAAGACACCTTCATCGCCGATCTCGCCGTCGGGACGGCAGCCGGGCAGATCAAGACCGGATCGGCGAGCCGTACCGATCGCGTGGCGAAGTACAACCAGCTGCTGCGCATCGAGGAGCAGCTCGGTGGCGCGGCGGAGTATCCGGGCGGGGCGATCTACGGTCTTTGAGGAGAGTGTTCTCGGCCCCGGCGCTCCGCGCCGGGTCGGTTCTCGGCGGACGGGAAGCGTCCCGTGCGCCGAGGACAGCGGCGCAGCCGCGCACCCGCGCCGAAGGCGCGGGGCCGAGAACAGTTGCTAGGAAATGCCCGACCGCGTCCGCAGCGTCCTGCTCTTCGCGATCGCCGCCGCCGCCGCATGGTTCGCGATCCAGGGGGGCGAATACGGAACGCTCGATCTCTGGCGCCAGCACCGCCAGCGTCTGCGTCTCGTACATGAGATCGACTCGCTCGGTCGCGTCGTCGACTCGCTCCGGCAATACAAGCAGCGCGTGCTCACCGACCCCAGGACGCAGGAGCGCATCGCGCGTGAGGAGTTCGGCATGGTGAGGGGCAGGGAATTGCTGTACCGTATTGCCGAGCCGGACTCGGCGTCGGCCGCGACAGCTCCTCCCGCTTCTCCCACTCCTCCGAGACCATCACCTCCGCCGGGATGACGCACCCGTTCGATCCGGCAGTGCGCACGCTTCCGCCGCGTGGGCCGCGCAGCTTCGGCGTGCGCGCGACCATCCTTGCGGTCGTTCTCTTTCTCGTGCTGGCGCCGCCCGTGGCCACGAGGATCGCGGACTGGCTCTGGTATCGCGACGTCGGCTTCGAGCGCGTGTTTCTCACGAAGATCATCGCGCAATGGGTGCTGGGGCTCGCCGCGGGAATCGGCGGCTTTCTCGTCGTGTACCTCAACGCGCGTTTCGCGCTGCGCGGCGCCGCCACGCGGAATCTCCACATCCGCGATGCCAACGCGTGGGCGCAGCAGGGACCCAAGATTCTGTTCGAGCGGCTTGCGTCGGTGTTCGTTCTGCCCGTTACGCTGCTGCTGGGCGTATTCATGGCCGTGGGTTCGGCGGGAACGTGGCGCGAGCTCGCCCAGTTCTTCTATCGCACGCCGTTCGGGATCGCCGACCCGATCTTTGGTCGCGACGTCGCCTACTACGTCTTCACGATCCCGATGGTGGAGAACGTGCTGACGTTCCTCAACGTCGTTCTCTGGCTGTCGCTCGTCATCGCGGCGGGTATCTACATCGCGAGAACGGACATCGGCGCGGTCGTGGAGGCACCCGGCAAACCGCCGCGATTCTACGTGACGCCGCGCGCACAACTACATCTGGCGCTCCTGGGCGCGAGCACGCTCGTCGTGTCCGCGCTGCGCGTCCTGTTCGTGGACGTTCCATCGCTCCTCGTCGCGCGACATCCCGTCCTGTTCGGCGCGACCTACGCGGACCTCCACGTCCGTCTCCCGCTGATGCGTGTGCTCGCGTTCGTCGTCCTCGGTGCCGCGGCGGCTCTCATATGGTATGCGCGCGGCGGACGTCTCCTGCGCGGCGCCGGGGTTGCGATCGTCGCCGTCGTCGGCGGACGCATCCTGCTCGGCGGAGCGTTTCCGGGATTGTATCAGCGTCTCGTCGTCCAGCCGAACGAGCTGGCGAAGGAGACGCCGCAGATCCAGCACCACCTCGTCGCCACGCGAAAGGCCTGGGCGATCGACAACGTCGAGCGTCGCGAGCTCAACGCCGGGCGTGCGCTCACGATGAAGGAGATCGACGCGAACCAGGTGACCGTACGGAACGTGCGCCTCTGGGATCGTGAGCCGCTCCTCCAGACGTACGGCCAGATCCAGTCGATTCGCACGTACTACGACTTCGTGTCGGTGGACGACGACCGCTACGCGATCGACGGCGAGGAGCGCCAGGTGCTCCTCGCGCCGCGCGAGCTGAACACGTCGGCGCTGCCGACGCGCACCTTCATCAACGAGCATCTGACGTACACGCACGGCATGGGCGTGACGCTCGGCCCGTCGAACCAGGTCACGGCGGAAGGACTCCCTGTGCTCTGGATCAAGGATCTGCCGCCTGCCTCGTCCGTTCCGGTCCGGATCACGCGGCCGCAGATCTATTTCGGCGAGATCTCGAACGACTTCGTGCTCGCGCCGTCACGCCAGCGCGAATTCGATTTTCCGTCCGGCCAGGGCGACGCCGCGGTCTACTCGTCGTACGACGGGGGCGCCGGCGTCGCGGTCGGATCGTTCTGGCGGCGGCTGCTCTTCGCGTTTCGCTTCGGCTCGCTCAACATCATCCTCTCCGGCGATCTCACCGACAGGACGCGCATCCTTTTTCACCGGGACGTCCTCGAGCGCGCGCAGATGGCGCTGCCGTTCCTGGCGTTCGATCAGGATCCGTATCTGGTGATCACCAACGACGGGCGGCTCGAGTGGCTGCTCGACGCGTACACGGTCACGGACCGCTACCCGTATGCGCAGCCGCTGCAGTCGGGCGTGAACTACATGCGCAACAGCGTGAAGGTCGTGATCGACGCCTACACCGGGGCGACGCGTGCATATCTCGCGCAGCCCGACGACCCCATGATCCGGACCCTGGGACGGATATACCCCGGCCTCCTGCGGCCCATGTCTGACATGCCGGCGGACATTCGCGCGCACGTCCGGTTTCCCGGCGTTCTGTTCGGCGCGCAGTCGCTGCTGTATGCCACGTACCACATGACGGACGCAGAGACGTTCTATCACCGCGAGGATCAGTGGCAGATTCCGCGGCCGCAGGGCGCGGGGTCGAGCAACGCCGAAGCGTTCATGCGACACATCGTGATGCGTCTCCCGGGCGAACGCCTGCCCGAGTACGTGCTGATGCGCCCCTTCACGCCGCGCCAGAAGGACAATCTCTCGGCGTGGATGGTCGTGCGGAACGATGGCGACAGCTATGGCAAGCTCATCGTGTACCGCTTTCCGAGACAGAGTCTGGTCTTCGGGCCCGCGCAGATCGTCAATCGGATGAACCAGGACACCGAGGTCTCGCGGCAGATCACCCTGTGGGATCAGCGCGGCTCGGAGGTCATTCGCGGCGAGCTGCTCGTGATCCCGATCGAGGAGTCACTCATATACGTGCAGCCGCTGTATCTCCGCGCGCAGGGCGGGCGCATCCCCGAGCTCAAACGCGTCGTCGTCGCGCACGAGAGTCGCGTCGCCATGGAGGAGACGCTCGAGGCCGCACTCGCGAGGCTCTTTGGCGGGCAGGCTCCGGCCGCGGCCGCAAACGTGCCTCGCACCGAAACGCCAGTTCCGGCTACCGAGACGAACGCGCAGCTGCTGCGCGACGCCAACGACGCATACGAGAAGGCCCGGGCCGCGCAACGCAGCGACGACTGGGCGACGTACGGCGCCGAAATGCGCCGCCTCGGCGAGATTCTCCGCAGACTCAACGCACGTGCCCCGGGTGGCGGTACGCCCTGAGCTGAGGGCGGCCGTCGCCGGCTGCCTCGCGGGTTCGCTGTTCGGCCTCCTGATTCGCGAATTCGGCATCTGGTCGATCGCCGGCGTGGACCATCTCGCGCTTCTCGCGACGGTGTCGTTTGCCGTTGTCGCGGCAGCCCTCAGCGCCCGATGGCGGGCGCTGCTCGCCGTCACGTTCGCGATCGACATGGTGCTCCTCGCGGTTTTGTGGGTCGTGGCGCTCACGCCCATCATGTCGACGCTCATGCGTCCGCTCGTGCGGCGGGATTCGATTCCGGCGGGGGGCGTGGACGCCGTCGTAGTGTTGTCCGCTGACGTGACGAGTGGCGGCACGCTGTCGGACGTCGGAACGGATCGCCTGCTCGCGGGACTGGATCTCATGCGGCGGGGCGTCGCGCCGAGGCTGTTCACGACGCGCATCGCGTACAGCCGGCACGGCGCGGAGCTGACCACGGACGCGGATCAGGAACGGCTGATCTCCATTGCCGGCATCACCGACCGGTGGACGCTGCTGCGCGATCATGTGAGCAACACGCACGACGAGGCGCTGGTCGCGGAGCGCGAGCTGGGTCAGTTCGGCGGGCGCAGCGTGGCGCTGGTGACGTCGCCATGGCACACCCGGCGCGCGTGCGCGACGTTCGAGGTCGTGGGCATGCGCGTCACGTGCGTGCCCGCGCTCGAGCGCGGCCCTCAAACCGTGGCCCCGAAGAGCGCCGCCGACCGACTCGCCGCGTTTCGTTACTTCCTGTATGAGCGTGCGGCGTGGGTCGAGTACTGGTGGCGCCACTGGGTGCCGCGAAGTTGAAGGCGCGCCGCGCCGGTGTTAGGTTTCCACGCACTGACGCGGGGTGGAGCAGCCTGGTAGCTCGTCGGGCTCATAACCCGAAGGTCGCGGGTTCAAATCCCGCCCCCGCTATAACAGCCGGCCGGTCCGCGAGGGCCGGCCGCGTCGTTTCAGGCATCAAAAAAAGGACAACGGGGTCACATCGTCTGGCAATGTGAGCCCCGTTGTGGCGACCTGCGAAGTGGTGGGAAGATATTCTCAATTAATTGGCAGGGCAACGTGTTCGCCCCGTACTCGAACCGGGAGTCGAACCCGGACGACCTTTCGGTCAGCGACTTCGCAGGTCGCCGCGTCTACCAGTTCCGCCATTCGAGTCGGTGTTCACGCGAGGTGAACCACACGTGCGCTGCGACGCGCGTGCTGCGAGTCTCGAGTGTACTTATACCGACCGAGTGGACGGCAATCCGTCGAGCGCCGGACGGATCAATTCATGTCGACAACGCCGGCGAGGCGATAGATTTTGCTGGACGGCAGGGTAGCTCAGGTGGTTAGAGCACGGCACTCATAATGCCGGGGTCGAGGGTTCGAGTCCCTCCCCTGCTATCGAATCGCGCAAGCGCGGAGCTTGCGCGATTTTGTTTTATGAACGTCGCGCCGCGGATTTGAGAGACCAAGCTGTCGCAGGGGCCTGGCGCGCAGCGGCCGCGATCGGTGTCGGGATTTGCCTGACGACGAATGCGTGTCGCGCGGCGAATCCTGCCGCGGAGCTGCCGCCGAGCTTCGACGCCGTCTTGAGCAACGACACAATCCGTGCACGATATCGCGTCGACCTCGTTCATGACCTGCCGGCTGATTTCGGCGCGACCAAGCTTGTGTTGTTCCACGAGCGCGAGCACGACCTCGTGTTCGTGTGCTATCGCCGGTCCGGTGCGGTTTATCAGCGCGTTGGCCCCGAACACCATTTGGTGAATTACACGACGCCCGTGCAGACCGAATCTTCTTCGGTTGTCCGCACGAGCGAGCGCACGACGCGCGCCGTCTTCCGCATTGCACCCACCTCGAAAGGCTGCGACACGGTGCCGAGCCGACCGGCGCGCCTTTCTAGCGCACATACGGCTCTCCGCACCTTGGTATGTCATACCAACGTGTAGTCTCCGGTGGCGCGCATCTCGCCCTCTCCTGACGACGCGGAGCGCGCTGTGAGCGCTCCGGCCGATCCGACACTCAGCGACTGAAACTCCGAGGAGAGAATGCAACGCATCCCAACACGAATGGACATCGATGGCGGCGCACCGTTGCGCGATACGAGGAACGACATCCCCGCGGCGACCCGCGCCGACGTCACCCGCCTGCTGAACGCGCGCCTGGCGGACTGCATCGACCTGCAGACGATGTGCAAGCAGGCGCACTGGAACGTGCGCGGCAGGCAGTTCATCAGCCTCCACGAGCTCTTCGACGAAATCGCCGCAGCCGTGTCCGAGTACGCGGACTTGCTGGCCGAACGCATTGCCCAGCTCGGGGGGAGTGCGGATGGTACCGCGCGCATCGTGGCACAGCGCAGCACGTTGCTGGACTACCCGCTCACACTACGCGGCGGCAGCGAGCACGTCACCGGCCTCTCGGACGTCCTCGCGCAGTTCGGTCGCGCGACGCGCATCGCCGTGGAGGAAATGAACGCCCTCGAAGACGCAGCGTCGGCGGACATTCTTGTCGAGATCACGCGCGGCATCGACGCGTGGCTGTGGAAGGTCGAAGCTCACGGGGACGCGGCCTGAGGCACCGCCGACCGGGCACCGAACGTCCCGGAGCGCGGTGCGGGCTCACGCGCCCATGAGGTCGCGCACGTGCTGCGGCTCCTCGCCGAGCCACTCCGGGTGTTCCGCCGTCGAATCGAAGATCGACGAGGTCTTGAACGGCTCGAACGCTCCGCGCGACGCAGCGTCAACCGTCTTCGCCAGGAGCGAGCGGACCTCGGCGTCGTTCATCGGGCGGAACGTCTTTCCCGCCGTCAACGCCTGCTCGAGAATCTCCATCGTGTCGCAGCCGGTAATGACGACCGACGTCGGCAGGTTGAGCGCGTACCGGAGACATTCGGCGGGCGTCACGGTGCGCGATTTCAGGATGATGCCGTTCGCCATGCTCTTCATGCCGAGCACGCCGACGTTCGCGCGCACGAGCTCGGGAAGGACGAGCTTCTCGAAGCTGCGGTAATGCGCGTCCATAACGTTGAGCGGCATCTGCACGGAATCGAACGTGAAGCCGTGCTCGCGCGCGACCTCGAGCGTGTGCAGGTGGACGCGCGGATCCTTGTGCCCCGTGAAGCCGATGAAGCGCAGCTTTCCCGCTGCCCGCGCCTCGACGAGCGCCGCGTTCGCGCCGTCGTCATCGAAGATGCGGTGCGGATCCTCGAAGCGAATCACCTCGTGATGCTGGACGAGGTCGATGTGATCCACCTGAAGGCGACGGAGTGACTCGTCCAGCTGGCGTCTCGCCTCCCGCTTCGATCGGCCGTCGATCTTCGTCATGAGGAACGCACGACCGCGATAGCCGTCGCGCAGCGCTTTGCCCATGCGCACCTCGCTGGCGCCCTCGTTGTAGTCCCACGAGTTGTCCAGGAAGTTGATACCTTCGTCGATCGCGCGGCGAACGATGCGAATGCTCATCGCTTCGTCGACGTGCGGCAGCCCGAGATGCCATCCTCCGATACCGATCACGGACACGCGCTCGCCCGTGTGGCCGAGCGTGCGGTACTGCATGGTCATCTTCCCTCCGAATGCGCCACGTGAAGAGCATACTGCGTGATACCCGCGTCGCTAGCCGGCGCGAGCCAGATCGGTGGCGTGCGCGCCCGGCAGCGTGAACATGAACGTCGATCCGGCGCCGGGGCTGCTCTCCACCCAGATCGTGCCTCCGTGCGCCTCCACGATCCCGCGCGCGATCGTCAGCCCGAGCCCCACTCCGCGCCTGTCGTCGCGGCGTGCCTGCCAGAACCTGTCGAAGAGGCGCTCGAGTTGGGCGGGCGAGATGCCAGGGCCCGAGTCGCGAACGACGAACATCACGTCGGTGTCCCGCGGCTGGCACCGGATCCGCACGCTTCCGCCGCGCTCGACGAACTTCAACGCATTGCCGACGAGATTGCCAAGCACTTGCACGACTCGTTCGGGATCGGCGTGAGCATACAGGTCCTGCTGGCCGAGTTCAGCCGACAGCGACACGCCTTTGTCGGACGCGGCGTGCTCGAACATCTCGAGCGTGCTATCGAGGATGGCGCGCACGGGAACGTTGCGCGTCACGAGCGTAAAACGCCCGGCGTCCATGCGGGCCACATCGAGCAGATCTCCGATCAGCCGATTCATGCGTCCGGCGGCCCGCTGCATGACGTCGAGCAGCCGCCGGCGATTCTCGGCGGGCGGATCGACGTCGGTGATGAGCTGCGTCGTCATCGTCACCAGGTTGAGGGGGTTTCGCAGGTCGTGCGCGACGACCGCCAGCACGTCCTCGCGCGCGCGCGCCGCGGCCTCCGCGGTTTGCCGCGCCAATCGCTCGCTGTCGAACGCGTGCGCGCGGGCCAGCGCGTCGGTCGTAGCCGTCGCCAGCAGCAGGACGAACGCCTGATCGACGTCCGCGAACGCCGCCGGCTCGCAGAAGCCGTACGCCAATCCGCCGCGTAGCTGTTCGTGATCCATGAGGGGTACGGCGAGAAACGCCTGATCGTCGTTCTGCGCGCAGGACCCCATCACCCCGCGGAGACGCCGAGTCTCGCTCGCGCTCCGCAGCCAGACGGGCTGCCCGGTACGCATCGCCGAGGCGAGCGGGACGTCGTCGTCGAGCGAGAGCGCTCGAAACTGCTGCGCCGACGCCGCTGGCACGCCCGACAACGCGACGAGCCTCGGTAGTCCGTCGCCGTCGATCTCGACGAGGGCGGCGCTGTCCGCGTGCAGCGTCGCGCGCCCGCCCGTCACGAGCACGTGCGCGACCTCCTCGACGGTCGTGGCCTTCGAGAGCGCCGCGGTCACCTGCTGCAAGCGGATGGTTCGCTGCGTGACGGCTTCGGCGGCATCGCGAGCCGCCGAAAGGTGCTCGTTCACCTCGACGAGATGTTCGGATAGCGCCTGGACTTCTTCCATCTGTTCGCCCAACCGGCTGTTCGCGTCCGCGAGGTCGCGCGCCTGCGCCTCCGCAGCACCGCGCGCGCGCCGCAGCGTTTCGTTGCCTGATTCGATCGCGTAGGCGACGACCGCGAAGACGCCGATGCGTATCCACAGGGGCGGCTCCGGGAGACCCGCGACCCCGTCGATCGGAATGGCCGTCGTGCCCACGGCGACCAGACACACGAACGTCGCGATGCCCGCCGCTTCCCGACCGCCGTATCGGGAAGCAAGCGCCACGGCACCGAGGAGCAGGAGAAAGGGCGGCACCGGCACGACGTGGTCGATTGCGTCCACGGCAATTACCGCGGCCACTGCAAACAGCACGGCGAGTGCATACGGTCTCGTCACGACTCGCGAAAGCACGGTATCTCCAGGCGTTGCACTCACGCGAATCTCGCGGCCCCGCGGCCACGGGCCATCGTGCGTTCGTATGTCCGACTTACGTATGACGTACCAACGTGCGCTCTTCCATGGCGCGTGTCTCGCCTCTCCATTCGGCAATGAATTCCATCTCCCTACACACCGGCGGCGCCGCCAGAATGGACACGATCGCCCGGGGCATCACCCGCGCGGCCGACGGCACGCAACCGCCGGCGACGCTGTGGCGACCGCTGCGGACTCCGATCTTCCGCAACCTGCTCATCGCCGACGTCGTGTCCGACGCGGGGACTTTCATTCAGGGCGTCGGCGCCGCGTGGCTCATGGTGTCCCTTGGCGCCGGGCCCGTTTACGTGGCGTTGATCCAGACCGCGGCGACGCTGCCATTCTTCTTGTTCGCGCTACCGGCGGGCGCAGTCGGCGACATCATCGACCGTCGCAAGTTGATTCTCGTCACGGAGACGTGGATGGTGTGCGCCGCGATCGCGCTGGCCGCCGCGACGCTCACGGGTGTCATCACACCGCTGATCCTCCTGGTGCTGACGTTTGCGCTCGCCGCGGGCGATGCAATCGAAGCGCCTTCGTGGCGCGCCGTGCTTCCGGAAAGCGTGCCGAAAGAGGACCTGCCCGCTGTTGCGGCGCTCAACGGTGTTGAATTCAACATCGCGCGTGCCGTCGGACCCGCCGTTGCCGGCGTACTGATCGCGACGGCCGGCGTCGGCGCAACGTTCATGGTGAACGTGCTGTCCTTCGGCGGCGTCATTCTGGCCGTCGCGCGCTGGAAGCGCCCGGTTCAGAGGCGCACCGCGCCACGGGAAACATTTCGCGGCGCGACCGTCGCGGCCATCCGGTACGTGCGCTTCGCACCCGCGTTGCGCGCGCTTGTCCTGCGATCCGGCGTGGTGATGTTCTTCGCGAGCGCGTCGTTCGCGCTCCTGCCCACCCTCGCGCACGGTATCGGCCACAACGCGATGGGCTATGGATTCCTTCTGGGTTCCTTCGGCGTCGGCGCGATTGGCGGAGCGCTCCTGCTGCAGCCCGTGCGCGCGCGCTGGTCGACCGAAGCGGTCGCGTCGTCCGCCGTCGCCGTACTCGGCGCGGCGATCGTCGCGACGGGCCTGATGCGCACGCTCGCCGGTCTGATCGTCGTCATGCTCGCGAGCGGTGCCGCGTGGATCGTGTTCTTTTCGATCGGCAACGTGCTGGCGCAGACGCTCGCGCCGGACTGGGTACGCGCGCGCGTGCTCGCGATCTTCATGCTACTCACGCAGGGAGGATTGGCCGCGGGCAGCGCCCTGTGGGGAATCGTCGCGGCGCGCGCGGGAGTCGAGACGACACTGCTGTGGGCCGGTGTCGGAACGATCGCGACAATCGCGCTGGGGCTCGTGGCAAGACTGCCTCGCAGCACCGGCGACATGAGCTCGTGGAACCACTGGCCGATGCCGGTCATTGCCAGGGAGGCCGCGCCTCGACCGCAGCATGGACCTGTGCTGGTGACACTCGAGTACAGCATCGCTCCTCACAACGCGAAGGACTTCCTGCGCGCCATTCGCCGCTACGGTCGCGTGCGGCGTCGAGATGGCGCACGGAGTTGGGGAATCTTTCGAGACATCGAACGCGCCGACGTCTACGTGGAAAGCTTTCTGGTGAGCTCGTGGGCCGAGCACCTGCGCCAGCACGAGCGTGCGACGCGCGCGGACCGGCATCTCGCGATTGCATTGCACCGATATGCGTGCGGGAAACCGAGAGTGCGCCATCTCATTCATGTCCAGGCAGAGAGGTAACCAGCAATGAACGAACACACGCCTTCCGCCCCCGCGCGCCCCGCCACTCGCAAGGAGAGGCCCACGATGTCCGTTGGCTTCATTGGCCTTGGCACGATGGGCTCACAGATCGCGGGGAGTCTCGTCAGAGCCGGCCACAGGGTACGGGTCTGGAACCGGTCACGCGGGCCCGTCGATGCGCTCTCGCGCCTGGGCGCGACGGCCGTGTCGACCCCGCGCGAGGCGTTCAGCGGAGACGCGGTGTTTTCGATGCTCGCTGACGACGCCGCGGTGCGCGCCGTGATCGAACCTCTGCTCGAGGGCGCCCCGAAGGGGCTGGTGCACGTCAACATGGCGACGATCTCCGTGTCGCTCGCCCGCGACCTCGCCGCGCGGCATCGGGAGCGCAGTCTCTTTTACGTGGCTGCTCCGGTGTTCGGTCGGCCCCAACTCGCGGCGTCGGGCAAGCTGACGGTCGTCGCTGCCGGCAACCCGAACGCAATCGCCCGAGTGCAGCCGCTTCTCGACGCGATCGGACAACGGACCTGGCCGTTGGGAGATCAGGCGGAGCACGCGAACGTCGTCAAGCTTGCCGGCAACGTGCTGCTCGGCGCCGCGGTGGAAGCAATGGCCGAGACTTCCGCATTCGCATCGCGGAACGGAGTAACGTCAGCCGCGCTGCTGGACGTGCTGACGAACGGGGTGTTCACCGCGCCGGCGTACCAGATGTACGGAGCGGCGATCGCGCAGCAGCGCTACGATCCGCCCGGGTTCAAGCTCAAGCTGACGTTGAAGGATCTGCGACTGGCGCTCGCCGCGGCGGAGGAGGTTCACGTCCCTATGCCGCTGGCGGATGTTGTGCACGAAAGCCTGCTCGAAGCCCTGGCACACGGCGACGGAGAGCGTGACCTCGCCGCGTTGGCTACGGTTTCATTGCGCCGCGCGCACGCGGAGTAACCTCGATCGTCGCCATCATGCCCTTGTCCTCGTGCGCGAGGATGTGGCAATGGTATACGAACCGCCCGACGGTCCGTGGATTCGTAAATGGAATCACGACCTTCACTTCGCCCCGGATCGGAACGTCCACGACGTCGCGCCGATCATCCGCCGGCTGCGAAACGCCGTTGATCTCCGTCAGCTGGTATGGCCCCTGGTGAATGTGAAAGGTGTGCAGCTCGTCCGACTCGTTGCGGATCGTCCACTCCTCGACGGCCCCGAGCTCCACGCGCACGTCCGTACGGCGCATGTCGAAGGTCTTTCCGTCGATGAAGAACGTGTCGCCGTCCGTCGACTCGGAATACACGATGGTACGCCGGTTCGTGACTTTGCCGCGGAGGTCATCGACCGCAAACGGCTCAGGTGGCGGCATGACCCGCGCCATGGGCGTGCCCTGCACGCGGACGGTTGCCATGACGGTGCCGGCGTACCGGTTTCCCGCAGGCCCGGTGTCGACGTCGCCGGTCCGCAGTTGGTACACCCCCGGTGCGCCCGCGGTCATCAGGACTTCGACGCGCGCCCCGGGCGATAGTCGCAGTGTGTCCATCGCTCGAAGGCGCGCGCGCCGGTTTCCGTCGCGGGCCACCACCTGGAAGCGGTGTCCCTCGAGCGTGAGCACGTAATAAAGATCCGCTCCGACGTTGGCGATGCGCCACAACTCCGTTTCGCCAGGACGGAGCACGATCACCGGGTTGACGACCCCGTTGACGGTGCGTGTGGTGTTCTTGCCGATGGAGATGATCGCCGCTCGCCCGTCTTCGATTTGGAGGTCCTTGAGCAGCAGCAGACGCTCCGGGACTTCCCGAAGCATCGGAACGGCATCCAGCAATCCGTCGACGATCAGCGCGCCGGACATCCCGTTGCGGACCTGCACGTCCGAGAATCCGTGCTGGTGTGAGTGGTACCAGTAGAGGCCCCGCGGATGATCGGAAGGAAGGACGATCTCGTAATCCCTTGTCTGTCCGGGCGCGACTTCCGCGAACGCGTTGTCCGAGTTGTCGCGCGGTGAGACGCTCAATCCGTGCGTGTGCAGGTTCGTCGGCTGTGCAAGCCCGTTCGAGAGACGGATCCGGATGGTGTCGCCGGGCCGCGCGCGAAGCGTCGGGGGGATATAGCTGCCATTGTACACCATGAGGGTCGCGTCGCGTCCGGCAACCCTGACCAGCGATGGTGCTGCCGTGAGGGACGTGCGCAGAACTCCGGCCCGACTCTCGACGACCGGAGGCTCTCGAAACATCTCCGATGCGTCCCGACCGCCGTGTTCATCCGCCGCGAGCGAAGCGCAGCTTGTGATCGTCGAGGCACCGAGTAATGCCATCCATCGCATGAGATCCAGTCTCCCTTTTGGGTCCGTTGCTCATGCGAACGGTGCAACGTCGAGGGCGCGGGGCCCATCATCCCTTGGTGCGTCATACGCGCGTATGTCGAACCAAAGTCGCGTGCGGGCGTCGGTGCCTTCAGCGGCGACCGACCCGCTCGATCGCGTCGAACAGCTCGCGATCGCTGAACGGTTTGTGGAGGCACGGTACATCGCCGGCTTGACGCACGAGGTCTCGGGTCGCGGGATCGTCTCGCCCGGTCATCAGCACCGCGGGCACCCGCGCACCGCGCTCGGCAAGTGTCGCGAGGAGCGCAACGCCGGTCATGTCGGGCAGATTCACATCAGCGATCAACAGATCGACGCCGCCGTCACGCGCCTCCGAGAGGAACTCTTCGGCGGCGGCGAAAGCGACGGCGGCGAAACCCGCCGACCGCAACAGCTGTTGCAGCGCCGCACGGACGCCGGCGTCATCCTCGACGACCGCGATCGTCGCACGCGAAGCAGACATGTGTGGCAAGTACGGGCGCGCGCGAGCGTCTTGCTATGGTACCTTCGTAGGACGGGTGACGGCCCAGGGTTCGCCGGCGGCCCGCTCCATGATTCGCACGAGCTGTGCGAGTGACTCGACCTCCAGCTTCTGCATGACGCGGCCGCGGTGCTGCTTGATGGTCTGCTCGGCGATCCCGAGCTCGCCGGCGATCTGCTTGTTCAACTTCCCCGTGATCATCAGTGCGAGCACGTCGCGCTCCCTCGGCGTCAGCCTCTCCATGCGAGTGCGGAGAGCGTCGAGCTCCGCGCGGCTCGACCACGCCGCGCGATCGCGCTCCAGCGCGACTCGGATGGCGCCGATCAGATCCTCATCGGTGAATGGCTTCGTGAGGAATTCCATCGCGCCTGACTTCATCGCGCGGACGCTCATTGGAATGGTGCCGTGTCCCGTGATGAAGATGATCGGAATCGCGACGCCCGCGCTGCGCAGCTGGCCAGGCACCTCGAGGCCGCTGCCGTCGGGCAGATGGACGTCGAGCACCACGCACGCCGGCTCGGTGCCACGCGGGTGCCGCAGGAAGTCCTGCGCGGTCCCGAACGTCACCGCGCCGAGACCGACCGATCGAATGAGACTGCTCAGCGCGTCGCGCACCGACGGGTCGTCGTCCACCACGTACACGATTCCGCCGTCGTTCATGCGCTCCCCGCGGGGAGGGTAAACCGCAGCGTCGCGCCGGACGCGGAGTTGGCCTCCGCCCAGATCCTTCCGCCATACTGCTCGATGATCGAGCGGCTCACGGAGAGTCCCATGCCAAGGCCGGCGGCTTTCGTCGAGAAGAATGCCTGGAACATGCGGTCCGCGATGGCCGGATCGAATCCTTTTCCCTGATCGCTCACGGCGACGTTGACATGAGTGTCGCCGCGCCGCGATTCGATCGTGAGCAGGCGCGAGGGGGGCTCGGTCGCGTTCATCGCGTCGATACCGTTGAGGATCAGGTTCACCAGAACCTGTTGCAGCTGCACGCGATCGCACAGGACCGGCGGCAGATCGACGGCGAGCGCCGCGCGCACCGCGACGCGGTGCTGCTCCAGTTCGACGCGGGTGAACGCCAGCGTGTCCTGGATGATGTCGTTGACGTTCAACGGCGACGGTTCGGGTGACTGCTTTCGAACCAGGGATCGCACGCGCGCGATGACCTGCCCGGCGCGCTCGCCATCGGCGACGATGCGCCGCGCGGCCTCGACCGCCTCGGCCACGTTCGGAGGAGCGGCCTCGAGCCAGCGCCGGCAGGCGTTCGCGTTCATCACGACCGCGGCGAGCGGCTGGTTGATCTCGTGCGCCATCGACGCGGTGATCTCACCCAGCGTCGTGAGCCGCGCGACGCGCGCCAGCTCGGCTTGCGACTCGCGCCAGGCGTCCGCCGCACGCAACTGCTCGGTGATGTCGTTGTTCGTCTCCAGGACACTCACCGGCGTTCCGTCTTCGTTTCGCTGTTGCGACCAGCGACTGGCCACCACGACGCGCGACCCGTCGCGCTTCGTGTGGGTCAACTGTCCCTCCCAACGCCCAGACTGATGCAGTTCGGCTGCGATCTCCGCGATGGGAAGTGGAAATACCGTCTGCAATAGCTCATGCGATGACCTGCCGAGCGCCTCGTCGCGCCTCCACCCATAACGCTCCTCGGCACCCCGGTTCCAATACGTGATTCGGTCGTTCATGTCGCGGACGAATACGGCGTCGTGGCTGAGATCGAGGAGGCTCGCCTGGCGTCGCAGATCGTCCTGCGCCTGCCGCTGCCGGCCCGTGATCCAGGCCACGAAGAGCGACGACATGGAGAACGTGGCGAGATACCAGGCGTCCCGGACCGTGACGAGGCCGAAGCTGAGCCGCGGCTCGATGATGAAATAATTGAGCGACAGCACCGACAGCACCGCGGCCAGGAGACCCGGCCCCCATCCTCCGTACCACGAGATGAGCAGAATGAACGGGATGAACGGCGTGCCGCGTATGTTCCCATCCGACAGCGCCAGCGCGAGCGCGGTGGCTGCACCGACACCGGCGACCGCTATCCCGTAGCGGGCCGCCGTCGAGCGAACACGGTAAAAGTGGAACTGCTTCGGGAACGGCATCCGTGCGTCAGGAGGCAGGCCCTTCGAGAGTGCGCGCAAAAATGGGCGTGCGCAAGGCGCGTGGCGTTACTGCAGGCTTTTTCGTGCGTGTACCAGGTGTATGCGATCCTGTCGCAGGCATCCGGCTCTCGTCGCAATCGTCTCGCTGTTCGCGCTCGCCTGCCAGCGGGGTGCGACGGTCGAGGGCGATCTCTCGAACGGCGCCACGAAGGGCTCGTTCCAGAAGGTGTCGCTCGTCCGCAACGACGATGACTCCATCACGTCAGCGATCGATGCCCTCTGCGCCGCCGACCGCGCCGAAGTGCAGCAGCGCGGCGAGCGAATACAGTCGCTCCAAGCCGCGGCGGAGCGATTCAGGCGGGCGCTCGCTCGGCCGATGCGGTCGATCGACCAGGTCGCGGTGAGCGACTCGGTCGAGAAGTATCGGCTCGCGGCGCTGGAAGCTCAACGGGCGTTGGACGAACGACCCGACGTCACCTACCAGACGATTCTGGCCCGCGTTACGGCCGCGACGGACACGCAGGTCGAGGCCGACAGGGAAGGCCACTTCCGTTTCGCCAAACGGTCCCCCGGCAGATACCTGCTGTACGTCGAGTGGCTCACCGATCGTGGCACCGATGAGTTCCTCGCTCCGGTCGACGCCAGCGATGGCCGTAAGACGCAACAGCAGCTCGACGCATCGACGATTTCGACGCGACTGCACTGCCGATAGCTGCGCGCCGGCAAGCAGGAGCGCGGAAAGCAGTCAACTCGCCTCCGCGGTGCCGACGAGGATGCCGCTCAAGCGGCCGCGAACGCGTACGCGCCACATCCAATAGACGAGCAACAGGATCGGCGCGAAGGCGAGCACGAGCAGCAGTGGCATGATGCGCACCGCGTCGGGAATGAACTTCATCTGACCGAGGAAGAACGAGCCGGTCGCGATGAAGAGCCCGAAGCACATCCGCCACAGATGACGCGCCAGCCGCCGTGATCCGCGAAGCCCACCCGCGCGAATCGCGCGCAGGTCGCCGATCGCCGCGAGCAGCATGACGATCCCCACGACGAGCGGAGGGACGACGCGCGGACGCCCTATGACCTTTACCGTCGGGTCCAGCCACTCCATCACGCCCCCGTATAGCGTCACCACGGCGGTCGCGAAGACCAGGACCGCCAGGGCGAGGTTGAAGCGGTCACCGACGCCCGGCACCGGTTTGACCGTCGTCATCGCCGAGAAGACCATGTACGCGGCGAGGAGCCCGCCGAAGACCTGGCTCGGTCTGTGTTCGTACGTGCCGATTCCTGCCGCCGTGAGGCCAAGGACGATCATCGCCCACGTGAAGACCAGACCGCTCCGCTTGTGCAGCCGCCCTCCCTTGGCTACCGAGAGCGCGATGGTTCCAGCGACGATACTCGTGAGTCCGGCGGCAAAGTGAATGGCGAGGGCAAGCCACACGATGCCGGACGACGTAGCGAAGGTGACGCGATCCATGCCACGAGCTCCGGGCCGATTTATATGGGATACCCATACGACAGCCCTCGTGCCGAGGTTTCGGCGCTAACGGCGGACGATCAGCCGGCTGGCCCTGCGCCTCGCCGCGCTGAGTTGAGCCGATTCGACCGCCGATTCCGCGCTACTCGACGGAACCCACCGACGGGAACGCGATGCGCTCACTGCGTGGATGGCCGGCTCTTTTCTTCATGATCGTGCTCCTGGCGCCACAAGCGTCCACACGCGCCCAGGATACCGCGACGGTGCGGAGAAAAACCAATCCATGGATCATCGCATGGTCCGCCGGTGTGCCCGGCTCCGGCCACGAGACCGCTCCGTACCTCTTCACAGTGGGCGTGAGCTTCACGGAGCAGGTGACGGCGCGCCCGGCATGGGACATGTCCGTCGTGACGATGCCGTACACACTCGGCTACGGTGCGGCTCTGTTCGCGCCCCGGATCGGGGGAGCCATCCCCGTCCCACTAGCGAGCGGCGTCCTGTTTCTGCCGTCGGCGGGGTTCAGCGCAGTTGTTGGTTGGTCACCGGAAGATGCCGTTGTAATGCCTGGGGCCTACGCGGGGATCGCAATGGTGCTTCGAGACTCGGCGCGTGGATCGGGTGTCCGCGCCGGCGTAACGTGGCACGCATTCCCGGACACCCGGCGCGCGATCTGGCTGGCGGAGATCGGAATGGTTCAAGCGATCCGCTAGCACTCACACGGGCGTCGGCGTTCGCCGGTCCCCGCGTTTGCGACCCGCAGCGCCCTCGACCTCGCGCTGCGCGTCCGCGAGCCGACCGAGATCCTCGCCGATGAGACGCGCGGCGTCGAGCAGCGTCGTGATCGGCGCGAGGTCGCCCGCGCCCGCGTGGAGACGCAGCAAGTCCAGGCGGATGCCTTCCAGCGCAGCCACACTCTCCGCCAACTGCGATGCCGCCTTCTGTTTGCGCGCCGCCAGCACCTCCACATCCGCTGAACCTGAAGGCGCCATGGCCGCCAGCACGTCCGCCTCGGCGCGCGCCTCGGCCGCTCGCGCCTCGAGTGCCGCCACGATGTCAGGCAGCTCCGACAGTTGCTCGCGGTATTCCTTGGGCAGCGCGGCGTAGAGCTCCGACGCCGCGACGCCGAGCGCCGCCTCCGTCGCGCGGAACGCGGACGCACCCGCGAGCTGCGACCGCTCCGGCGCGCCCAGCCGGCGCGCGAACCACGCGCCGAGCCGGCTGCTCCAGAGGCGATCGCGAATCCCCGTTTCCCACCACCTGCGAACACCGCTCGGAATGAATTGGACGTCGAGGGCGTTGCTCACCGCTCCGAGCAGCATCGTGGTTCCGACGGGGGTGAAGATGAACCACAGGTTCGTGCGGTTCTCGTGGATCACCCCGGACGCCAGCAGCGCGAAGGTGCCTCCGAGCCAGGTGCCCGAAGCGACGGTCGCGGCGCGAAGCATCCGATGGCTGCGCGGCTCCCCCTCGTCCCGAGCGAGCGCTTCGGTCTCGTCGCGTTCGCGTCGCTGGATGGCGAGCGCCGCGCGCAGGTCGGCGAGTGTGTGTCCCGCCCGGAACTGACGCCGTGCCTGGTTGAGATGGTACCCAAGGATCGGCAACAGCGGCGCCGACGCGAAGGCGGCCAGCATGGCGACGTCCCGCCACTTGCTCCCCGGGTTACCGGTCAGGTTGGCCACGAAGTTCCCGACCGTGAGGACGCTGAATCCCAGAGACCACGCCGTGTATGGCACCTTGAGCGGGTTCCGGGCGGCGAGCCACGCGCGCAGCGTCGGTGGCAGCGCAGGACGCGCTTCGACAGCGGGCACGAGAGCTTCCGCGAGCGCCTCGCCATCGGCGAAGCGCTCCGCGGGATCGCGCGAAAGGCACTGGTCGATCGCCGCGCCGAGTGCGGGCGGCAGCCCCGGCGCCGCGCGCATCACACTCGGCGGCGTCTCGGTCGCCTGGCGCAGCAGCAGCGCTGGGACGTTTCGCGCTTCGAAGGGCAGCCGGCCGCTCACCGCGAGATAGCCGACCATCCCGAGTGCGTAGATGTCGCTGCGCCCGTCAATCGGTTCGCCCGCGGCCTGCTCGGGACTCATGAACTGCACTGTGCCCATCACCTTGCCGGCGTCGCCCGATGTCCCAGCGCCCGCCCCGCCGTGCGCGATGCCGAAGTCGGTGACCAGCGCGCGCCCGGTCGCCGCCTCGAGCAGGATGTTGTCCGGCTTGACGTCGCGATGCACGATGCCGCGTCCATGCGCGTACGCGAGCGCCCACGCGACCTCGCGCAGCACGCGCGAAGCGTCCGCTGGAGGAAGTGGGCCGCGCGCACGAATCCGCTCCCCGAGCGTCTCACCCTCGACATAGCTCATGACGAAGAAGACGAAACCGCCGGCGTCGCCGACGCGATGGATCGGGACGATGTGCGGGTGCGAGAGCCCGGCCGCCATGCGCGCCTCGCGGAGGAAGCGCTCGCGCGCCGCAGGAGTGCGCGCCAGGTGCGCCGGCAGGACCTTGATGGCGACGTCGCGGTCGAGCTGCACGTCGCGCGCGAGATATACTATCCCCATGCCGCCGCGGCCCAGCTCGCGCTGCAGCGAGTACTCGCCGGCGAGGGCCGCCTGCAGGTCGAGGAATTCGGCGGAGGGCTGCGTCACCTGTGCAAGATACGATTCAGACCGCGCTGGACGTGAGCGTCGTCGGAGAAATCATGCGGTGGTGGCCTCTGGAGAGATGAGGAAGATCAGATACGGCGTCGCGATCAGTCTCGACGGCTACATCGCCGATCGTCAGGGTGGCTACGACTGGATCGTGCAGGATCCGGAGATCGACTTCGCCGCGATGTTCGCGCGCTATGACACGCTGCTCATGGGGAGAAAGACGTTCGACCTCATGCGGCAGCTCGGCGAGGCGGATGCGCGCACGCAGGGCGTGTCGATCGTCGTCGTATCGCGAACGCTGAGCCCGCGCGATCACCCGAAGGCCACGATCCTATCCGACGACTGGCAGGCGAAGGTGCAGGCGCTCCGGGAGACAGCAGGGAAGGACATCTGGCTGTTTGGCGGCGGAGAGATGTTCCGGTCGATGCTCGATGCAGGTCTCGTGGACGGCGTCAACGTCGGCATCATCCCTGTCCTGCTCGGCGGAGGCATTCCTTTCCTGCCCCCGCCGTCGCCGATGGCGAAGCTTCGCCTGGTCAAGCACGGCGTGTACGAGAAATCCGGAATCGTCCGCCTGGAGTACGACGTCGTTCGCCCGGATAGCGACGCGCGGCCACGACGCTGACGGGCGCGCCGACGTCGTTTCAGGGGATGAGCCCAGCTTCCTTCGCGAGCTGAACGGCCTGGGTGCGGCGCCTCGCGTTGAGCTTGTCGAACACACGCGCGGAATGCGTCTTCACCGTGTTCTCGCTGACCGAGAGCTTTTCGGCGATCTCGCGATTGCTCAATCCGGCGGCGATGAGGGAAAGGATCTCGAGCTCGCGCGGCGTGATCCCCAGCTGCGCCTGGCGTGCCGCGTCGACCGCGAACGTTCCCGTCATGCGCACCCGCACCTCGACGGCAACCGGCACCTCGACGGGAACCCGCACTTCGCGGACGACTTCATGCGTGCGGGTCAGCTTCAGCCCGAGCCAGATGCCGAGGACGGCGAAAATCACCGCCACGATGCCGCCGTACGCCTCGAGCGAATGCTCGACGACGAGAAAGCGGTACTCGACCACCTTGAGAATGGCGATGAGAACTCCGCCGAGGAGACCGTACAGCAGGATCGTCCTCTTCACGCGACGTCGCCTCGTACGGCGGCCGCCCCTCGATCGCTGAACCGCGCGACGACGACGAACAGCCCCACGGCGACGAGGGTCGCGACGCCATTCATGGCGCGCTCGATTCCGGTGGCCGCGTAGAGCCCGGCGTGTAGCGTCTCGAACGCCCGCGATGCGATCGCTGCCATCAACCACACGGCGACGCCGAGCGCGCCCCACGCGCGGATCGCGAGCGCGAACAGCAGAATGACGATGACGCCGCTCAGCGCCGCGAGCAGTGACCCGCCGGACGTCTCTCGCAGCGTCGCCGTTGCCACGACCGCGAGCGCCAGCGCGCCGAGCGCGAGCGCGAGGCGTACCGAGGCCCGGCGTGACACGCCGAGCACGGCCAGCACCGGGATTGCGACGACGGATAGCGCAGCAAGCGCGGACACGGGGATCGACAGAATCGACGTGAGGCCGGGGACATAATCGTTCAGGGTAGTCGTCGGCGGCTGAGAGATTTCCTCCGAGCGCGGAAACCGGATCAACTGCGCGATGACCGGCAACGAACCGAGCGCAGCGGCGGCGATCGCCGCACCATACCGCCCACCGGAGGGCGTGGCGAGCAGCGGAACGCCCACGCGGCGTCGCAGTCCATCTACCGCAAGCAGTGCGGCAGCCAAGGCGAGCGCCCCGAGCACGGCGACCAGCACCGTCGTCACCGCGATCGTGATGCGAAAGCTCGACCATGGGAGTGTCGTCTCGTAGCCCGCGAGCGAGCGGGGGAGCTCGTTCACCGCGACAGCGAGGAGCAACGCCCCGACGATCGCGCAGGCGCCGATCACCATCCGTCGCGCGACCGGCAGACCCGCAACCATCGGTTCTCGCGTGCGCATGGTGATGATCGCGCACGCGATGACGACGCCGACGATTCCCGTGATCCCCACCCCAGATACCAGAACCCGCGTGATCTGCCGATCGCGATCGGCGCGGACAAAACGTTCGGGTAGCTCGACCGAGCGCCGGACCTGTGACGCGACGGCCCCCGTGAACGCGATCCGGATGCGCGCGGCAGCGCTCGCGGGGAGGCGGACGGAGGAGTCCGTGTAAGTGAAGGTGACGTCACGACGCGCGGGACGTTGCACCTCGTCGACGCGGGTCTCCCTGAGAACGCTGGTATCGATCGTGGTGCGCGCGAGCTCGAGCCGCGCGGCCCGACGCAGTTCCTCGAGCGTGGCTGGCGCTGCCGCCGCGCTGTCCGCAACGATGTGCTCCCAGTCGGCGGGCACGCCATCGGGCCGCACGCGCACCGCCCATTCCTCCGAGCGGCCACCGAGCGAACCGCTCGGACGGACGTACCGCACCTTCCACCAGATCGGCATCGCATACGACGTCGCAAGCGATTCGGCGAGCGCCGGACGACGGTTCTCGAGGAGAAAGCGGCGCCATGGGCCGAACGACTCGCCGTCCGTACCCGCGAGGCGCGTCCACGACGCGACGTCCACGCCACGCTGGCGCAACAGAGAATCCGCGGCCGCGATCACCGCGTCGCGCGAGGCGGTGAAACGCGGACCGAGCGCGCGCTCGCGTGCCGGAACGAGCGCCGCGACGGCACCGGCGACGATCGTCGCGATCGCGACCATTCGCGCGCGTCTTCCGATCATGGTGGAGGACGTATGCTCCATGACGACCGGCGCGGCCACGCGCTCGACGCGCTGCCAGGCCGCGAAGCGAGCGTCGGGAGGCGCGGGAAGCAGCGCTCGTTGACGCGCCCAGCGCACGACGACCGCGATCACCGGCGCGAGTACGGCTGTCGATACGATGGCGCCCGTGACCACATACGGAATGCCATGTCCGCTTGCGGCGAACACGCCGAACAGCGTCAGATCGTACAGGTAGTGCGCGACGATCGTGATGAGGATTCCGAACTCGAGAAACAGAAAACCCCAGACACAGGCGTCGAGGAAGATCTCGACGCCGCGCGAATACGGTGGCCACGAGGGGTAATCGGAGTGCCCGAAGCCGAAGATGAGCGCGCTGGCGACGACACCCGCCGCCATCCACACGCGGCGACGCGGTCGCGGACCGACCCACAAGGAGAGCAGCGAGAGGGGAAGCGCGCGAAATAGTGCCTCCTCCCAGACGCCCGCATGGAGGGAGACCGCCACGCCGGCCAGCCAGGGCATCGGCGTCGCAAGGGGATCGGGATCGCTCAACAGCTCTGTGGGGACCCACCAGTTGAACAGGCGCCGTGTGACGAGGTAAAACGCGACCACGTACGCCATCGACAACGCTGCAGCGGCGTACCCACCGCCGATGCGCCCGGCGACTTCGCGCGTGCCGAGGTGCTTCCACGCGCCGAACCAGTCGATGTGTTCCGGGAACGCCGCGCGCGCAGCCGCTTCCGCGGCCGCCAGCGTCAGCCCGACGAGCAGCGTCTCGAGCAGGCCGATCGCGACGGCCTGCATCAGTTGCACGAGCTGGAACGTCGCGGGTGACATGACGGTGTCGTAGTCGTACCAGCTTCCGGGCAGCTCATTCAACGCAGCCGCGAATGCGAACGCGCCGATGACGGCGCCGATCGCGAGCGCGGGCCGCCACCGCACGCGATGCTGCTGCGAGAAGTGTCTGAGTGTGAACGCGGCCGCGACGATGAACGCGAGGACGCCGACGCCCGAGATCAGGGCCAGCAGCTCGTTGGCGGATCGCATCTCGCCGTACCGCCGCCGAAAGGAATCGGGGACCACGACGTACGGGCGGGCGAGTGTGGGGAGATCCCCGGCCACCACGACGTCCATGCGGATCGGCGCGGTTCCGACACGACGGTCGCTTCGCTCGAATGTGAAGGTACGGTCGACACGGCCGCTCGTTTTCCGGATCTCGTACGACGTCGATACGAGGCGCCACGATTTCGTCGCCTGGCTCATCCACACCCGCAGCACCTGCTCCGCCGCACGCTGCGCGGAGTCGGCGCCGCGGTCGGAACGCTGATCCGATTCAGCGAGTCGGCGCTGGAAGCCGAGCAGCCGGCCGTCCGGGGCGAGGTCGACGCGCGTCTCGTGCGCGTCGCGCGGCCGAAAGACGCGCACGGACCACCGCAGCGGCGCCACGTCGTCTCCGCGGACGAGCGCGTTCATCGTGTCGCGCCCGCCCGCCGCGAGATCCACGTACGTCATCAGCGAGTCGTCGCCCTGGAACCTGATCGCGACCCGCGAGCTCGCGCCCGCCGGCGCCAGATCGTGTACCCGGAAGAACGTTTCCGCGCGACGCAGGATCTCGTCGCGCGGAACTCGCTCAGCGAGAACGAGGAAGGGAAAAGCGCGCGGGAAGAGCCACGCCGCGACCGAGCCACCAACCGCCGTGGTGGCTAGCAGCACGAGCAGTACGGCGGTCGCCTGCATTTCCCGGCCGCGCATCGTGCCGAGAAACTATGTGTGTGATCCGGCTTGCGTCACGGATGGTCACACATCCTGAAGCCGGAGTGGAACTGGACGCGTGCCGTCGAGATCCGTGAAGCCGTACTCCCACGCGAGCGCCGCCGCGACGTGGACCTGCCCGGATTTCGTGAACACGTTCCTGTCGGCGGCGAGCGCCACCACGGCGCGTCCGATGAATTCCGGGGATTCCGAGTTGCGCAGATCGTGGATGCCCGCGGCGAGCACCGACTCGGTGCGCACGAGTCCCGGATACAGCGACACGACCGCAACCTTGTACGGCCGCAGATCCAGCGCCGTGTCGAACGAGAGCTTGTCGGTCGCGGCCTTGGCCACGCCGTACAGGACGTTGCTCATGTACTTCTGTGACGCCCAATAGGAAATGTTCACGATCAGCCCGCGCCGCTGCTGGATCATGACGCGCGCGGCTTCCTGGCTGGCGATGAAGCTGGCGCGGACGCCGGCCTCCATCATCGCGTCCCAACGCCAGCGCGGCTGGTCCCAGAAGGGCAGGAGCCACGTGAGTCTTCCACCCTCGACCATCCGCTCGAAACCGCCCCACGCGTTGTTGACCAGCAGGTCGAGGCGCGCCTGCTCTGTGCGCAGCTTCTCGAAGAGTCGGCCGACGGCGAAGTCGTCGGTATGGTCGCACTGCACGCGGACCACTTGATCCGGAAGGTGCGCGTGATGGACGGTGCGACCGCTTGCATACACCGTGGCACCTGCCCGTGACAGCTCGCTCGCGATACCGCGCCCAACTCCGCGACTGGCGCCCGTGACGAGCGCCACCAGCCCCTTCAAGTCCGCCATCCGTTCTCCCCGCTGCCGAGAACCGAATAAAAACCGAAAGCCCTCGTCACGCAAGACGCTGTTGGCGAAGACCAGAGCAATTCGGGAGGCGGTCCCGACGGGAAACTCGATGTAACGCAAATGTGCGCAACCGAGTTAATTATGTGAGCTTATCCCGGGCGACCTCGCGCTCACCGCGCGCGCTCCCGCTGATCTTGGGAGCTGGCCCGAAGGGTTGCTCGAGCCGATTTATCGACCTCACCACAATGCCGCACCGCTCAGGAGGCAGGATGATTCCACGAGTCCGTGGGTTCCTTTCGTCCCTCGTCGTCCTGGGATTGATGCCGATTGCCGCTGCGCACGCGCAGCAGACCGGCACGATCTCGGGACGCGTGACCAGTGTTGGAGGCCAGCCCCTGGCCGACACACGCGTTCAGGTCGTTGGAACTACACGCGGGTCCATGACCGCGCAGGACGGTTCGTATCGCATCACGCTCGTTCCCGCAGGATCGCATCAAGTCCGGGCCATTCGCCTCGGCTACGCCGCGCAAACGAAGCCGGTGACCGTGGCTGCGGCCGGTGCGGCCGAGGTCAACTTCACGCTCGCCGAGGCGGCGACCTCGCTCGATCAGGTGGTCGTGACGGCGACGGGCGAGACGCAGCGGCGCCGCGAGAGCGGGGTATCGGTCGGCACGATCGACACGTCGCTGTTCAACGTCGCGGCGGCGCCGTCGCTCTCGAACATTCTCTCGTCCCGCACACCGGGTCTCACGATCCAGCAGTCTTCCGGAACCACGGGCACGGGATCGCGCACCCGCATCCGCGGCGCCAACAGCATCAACCTGTCGAACGATCCGCTGATCATCGTCGACGGCATCCGCGTGAACAACCAGTCATTCGGCAACAACGCTTTCTCGATCGGCGTCGGCGGCCAGACGATCAACCGCATGGACGACTTCAATCCGGAAGACATCGAGAACATCGACGTCATCCGGGGTCCGGCCGCGGCGGCACTTTATGGTACGGCGGCGGCGAATGGCGTCATCCAGATCACGACGAAGAAGGGTCGTGCCGGCCGCACGCGCTGGCAGGCAAACACGGAGTACGGCACCCTTCAGGAAACGTCGAACTTCCCGGCGAACTACGCCCAGGTCGGCACGTCCTCGACGGGCAGCGCCACCCTGTCCTGCACGTTGGAGCGCCAGACGCTCGTCGGCACGGCAAGCTTCTGCACGCCCAAGCCTGACTCGCTGCTCTCATGGAACCCGCTGGAGAACGCGAGCCCGTTCACGGACGGGTGGCGCCAGCAGCACGGGCTGAACGCCACCGGCGGAACGGAGCAGACCACCTACTATCTCGCCGGTGAGTTCGAGCGCGAGCAGGGCATCTACGAAGTCAGCCGCCTGCGTCGCATCACGGGACGGTCGAACGTCCGCATGCAGCTGCGCAACGATCTCGATGCGACGATGTCGCTCGGTCTCATCCGTTACAACCTGCGTCTGCCGTACAACGACAACGACGTCCGCGGTCCGATCGGCACCGGGCTGCTCGGCAAGGCGTTCGATTGCGCGCCGACGACGGCGACGTTCACGAGGGTTTCCTACTGCGGCAACGACTCCCTGGGACGCGGTTACCTCAACGGCAACATCCCGCCGCAGCAGTTCTTCAACATCAACAACAACCAGCAGAACGATCGCCTCACCGCCAGCCTGCAGGGCAACTGGACGCCGCTCTCGTGGCTGCGCGGCACGGGTCAGATCGGCGCGGACCTGCTCAACCGTCTCGACGAGCAGCTCATTCCGCCCAACAAGGTGTTCCTCAGCCAGACCTTCATCGAAGGTTCGGCGTACAAGGAGCGCGGCCGTCTACCGACATACAACCTTGGCGGCTCGATGACGGCCACGTACGACATTCCGCAGTCGTTGGGCTTCGACGGATGGGCCGGATCGTCTACGCTGGGTTCCCAGTACGTTCGCGAAGAGATCCATCGCTCCGGCGCGCAGGGCTTCGTGCTCACGCCGGGCACGCTGTCGCTGAACGGCACGAGCGCGCGGTTCGCCGTCTTCGAGACGAACCAGGAAGTCGTGACCATCGGCTTCTACGGTCAGCAGCAGTTCACGTTTCGCGACCGGTTGTTCCTGACCGGATCGTTGCGCACGGACCGTAATAGCTCGTTCGGTACGAACTTCTCGTGGGTTGCGTATCCGGCGGCAAACCTGTCGTGGGTCGTGTCCGAGGAAGGCTTCTTCCCGAAGACCGACTTCATCGATCAGCTCCGCCTGCGCACGGGTTGGGGGACCTCGGGTCAACGGCCCATCTTCCGCGACGCGGCGACGTTCTTCAACCCGCAGTCGTTCCGGCAGAGCGGAAACGAAGTGACCGCCATCTCCGTCGGCGGCACGGGTAACCCGGACCTCAAGCCCGAAAAGACCACGGAGCTCGAAGGCGGCTTCGAGGGCAGCTTCCTGCGCAATCGTCTGACCCTGGAGCTCACCGGCTACCAGAAGAGGACGAACGACGCCATCATCGCGCGCGTGCTGCCGCCGTCGCTCGGCCTTGGCAACACGCAGCTCCAGAACATCGGCAAGGTCGAGAACAAGGGCGTCGAAGCGCTGGCGACGGTGAACATGCTGCGGATGGACAACGTCGAGTGGAGCACCACCGTCACGCTGTCGTCCAACCGCAACAAGCTGCTGCAGGGCGGCAAGGGCTTCACGCCGGTCAACCTTGGCTTCAACAGCACGCAGCAGATCCGCGTGGGCTATCCGCTCGGCGGGTACTTCAAGCGGAAGATCCTCAGCTACAACGATTACGACGGCAACGGCTACCTGACGCGCATCAACTGCCCGACGTACGGCGGCACCGCGAACCCGCAGCTCGTCGGCGGTCCGCGTTGCGAAGTCGTGCTCTCCGACTCCGTCGAGTACCTCGGCAGCCCGCTGCCGACGCGCGAAGCGACGTTTAACACCGGCCTGACGCTGATGAAGAACGTCCGCGTGACGTCGCTGTTCGACTATCGCGGCGGCTATCGCATCTTCAACTCGAACGGCGAGTTCCGCTGCGCGTCCTTCACCAACTGCCGTGCGCTGTACGACAAGACGGTTCCGCTGAACGAGCAGTCGCGCACCATGGCGCGTCTCATGGGCACCGAAGCCGGCTTCATCGAGGACGCGAGCTTCGTGAAGTGGAGAGAGCTGGCAATCACGTTGTCCGCGCCGCGTGACTGGGCGCAGCGTGCCAAGGTCGAGGGCATCAGCCTGACCTTCGCGGGACGCAACCTCGCGACGTGGACCGATTACACGGGCGTCGATCCCGAGGTCAACTCGAACGCGAGCGCAACCCTCGTGAACACGTTTGCCGTCTCCGACTTCCTGGCGCAGCCGCCGGTGCGGTACTTCATCACGCGGCTCAGCCTGAACTTCTGATCAACTCAACCCAACCATCAATCATCACATGATGACACGATTTGAGAGTGCGCGGCGTGGAGCGGGGGCCTGCGTTCTGGCCCTCGCCCTCGTCGCCTGCAACGTCGACGAGATGCTCGACGTGCCGGATCCGGACGTGGCCACGCCGACGTCGATCGCTGACAAGTCGGCGCTGCCGACCGTCCTGGCCGGCGCGCAGGCGGACATCCAGGTCGCGTACAACGGCAACGTCGACATGTCCGTCATTACCGGGACGGGGCTGTTCACCGACGAGTTTATCTGGGCGGAGACGTTCCCCACGCGCTTCGAGGTGGATTCCCGGAGCATCCAGACGAATAACACCACGATGCTCGCGCTCTTCCGGAACATGCAGCGGGCGCGCCAGTCCGCCGTGCGCGCGGCCCGTGCCTTCACGCGCTTCGATCCGGGTGCCCAGGGACGGCTCGAGGCGCTCAATCTCGAGGGCCTGGTATACATCTGGTTCGGCGAGAACTACTGCAACGGCGTTCCCTTCAGCGACGTCGATGATGCCGGAGTCCAGACATTCGGGAAACCGATGACCAACGTGGAAATGTTCCAGACAGCAATCGCGCGCTTTGATTCGGTGCTGTCGCTCTCGGGCAATGCCGGGAACATGGCCACCCTGGCGCATCTTCTCAAAGCGCGGGCATCACTCGATCTGAATCAGACGACGCAGGCTGCGGCGGAAGCAGCACAGGTTCCCACCGGCTTTGCGTATACGCAGCTGCACTCCGAGAATACGACGCGGCAGTACAACGGGACGTTCGAGATCGTGTACCGCGGCCGCCGATTCAGCGTCGGAAACAACGAGGGCGGGAACGGCTTGCCATATCGTACGGATGGGGCGCCAGCCGCCGACGGTGGATCCGGCGCTCGGGACCCGCGTGTGTTGAATGCGCGTACGGGGCCGAACCCCGGTGGTGACGCGCTCCCCATCACTCCGTTCGATAACTCGACGGCCTACTTTGCCGAGCAGAAGTACCTCGCGCGAAACGTGACCGACGAAATCGCCACGTACGTCGAGGCGCGTCTCATCGAAGCGGAAGTGTCGATGCGCGGCGGCAACCCGGCTTGGGTCGTGACCGTTAATGCTCTACGGAGTCCGCTTGGTCTGGGCCCGCTCGTGGATCCGGGAACACAGACGGCGCGTGAAGATCTGTTCTTCAAGGAGCGCGCGTATTTTCTGTGGCTCACGGGTCATCGGCTGGGCGACCTGCGCCGTCTCGTGCGGCAGTATGGCCGAAATCAGGCGAACGTCTTCCCGAACGGTCCGTACTTCAAGGGCGGGTCCTACGGCACGGACGTGAACTTCCCGATCCCGGTGGAAGAGAACAACAATCCCAATTCGCAGGGCTGTATCGACCGCAACGCGTAACCGCGGAGAAAACACACTGATGACCAAGCAGAAGATCGTCGTCGGCGCGCTCGCTGCCGCGGTGACCGTGGCGGTGGGCGTGGCGTGCAGCGATGACTTTCCGTCGCTGTCCGCCAAGGCGCCGGCAAAGGAGTTTTTTACGGCCGCATTGAGTCCGGCAAACGAACGGCCGAACCCGGTGACGGGTGTCAACTCGTCCGGCCAGTCGGACATCACGATCATCGACAGCGTCACGATTCGCGTGGAGACGCGCGTGTCGACGATCGACTCCGTAACCCAGGCACACATTCACGAAGGCGATGCGAACACCGCGGGCCCCGTCCGCGTATTCCTGCTGCCGAACAACACGCAGGGCCGTGCGCCGATCACCGGCACCGATCGCACGCTGAGCGTCGTCGACATCCTGGCCACGAGCCCGGTCTGCACCTCGAGCGCCGGCGCGAACACGCCGTGCTTCCTCTCGGGTACGGGCCAGTGGGACTTCAAGACGCTCGTGACGAACATCAGGAACGGCACGGCGTACGTGAACGTGCACACCAAGCGGTTCCCGAGCGGTGAGATCCGCGGACAGATCACGCCCAAGTAGGTGCTAGATGCTAGGTGCTAGGTGCTAGGTGCTAGGTGTTAGGTCCTAGGTTCTAGGTGGTATGTGGATCGTGGGAGGCAGGGGGGCACAAGCTCTCCTGCCTCTCTTCCTTTTGCCGTGGCACGCGGCACCGGTCCACCACTAGCTTCGGGCATGGCCTGGATCGAAACGCACGACCCGAATGCCGATACCGGCGCGATTGGCGAGGCGCACCGCAGGCAGCGCGCGCTGTACCCGAAGGAGTACGCCGTTCCCGCGAGTCCGGCGAACAGCGGCGCGGCCGGGATCGTCGCGTCGCACTCGCTCCTCCCCGAGACGCTCTACCATGCGTTCGCCACGTACGGCACGCTGCTGAGCCCCGACCTGCCGCTCGAGCGGCGACATCACGAGATGATCGCGACCGTGGTCTCCGTCACGAATCGCTGTCGATATTGACTGCAGTCGCACGCAGAGTTTCTGCGTCGCGTCACCCTGGATGAAGCGTTCGTCGAGCAATTGCGCATCGACTATCGCACGGCGCCGATGTCGGACGCCGAGCGCGCCATGCTCGACTTCGCCGTGCAGATCACGAAGGACGCAACACGGATTTCGCGCGGGGACGTGGAAGGGCTCCGCGGTCACGGCTTCGACGATCGCGCGATCCTCCAGATCACGCTGATCGCGAGCTGGTTCAACTACATCAATCGCGTCGCGGACGCGCTGGGCGTCGGCAGAGACGATCCGGCCGGCGCGGAGCTGCCGATCCCCGGCGCCGCGTCATGGGCTAGCCAGCCTTGACGCGCTTCTCCTGCTCCACGAACTCCACTGCGCCACGCTCCGGCTGCACGCCGCGACCGAACATCTCCGCCCACGCGCGCGTGATCTCGGTGCCGTACAGAACGATCATCGACGTGTAGTAGATCCACAGGAGCACGACGACGAGCGACCCCGCCGCGCCGAAGGCGCTGCCGGGGTCCACGTTGCCGAGGTAGAGACCGATGAGCTCCTTGCCGCCGACGAAGAGCAGCGCGGTCGCGGACGCCCCGACGCCGACGTCGCGCCATGAGATCCTCGCATCCGGCAGGTACCTGAACATCGCCGCGAAGAGCGCAGCGACGATGATGAAAGACAGGAGGACGTTCCCGATGCGCAACAAGGCGTCCGGGAGACCCACGACGCCCCCGATCCGTGTGCCGACGGAGCTGAGAAACGCCGACACCGCGAGGGATACGAGGAGCAGGAAGGCGACGACGATCACGACGCCAAACGAGAACACGCGCTTTACGAGAAAGTTGCGAACGTCGCCGCGTTGCGGATCCGGTTTCACGTTCCAGACGCGATTGAGCGCTGCCTGAAGTTGCGCGAACGCGCCCGTCGCGCCGAAGAGCACGGCGATCAGGCCGATCACCGCGGTGACCGGGGCGTCCGTGCTGCTCTCGCCGACGCTCGCGATGATGGTCCGCACCTGAGAGGCCGCCCCCGGTCCGATCAGAGAGCCGACTTGCTGAATGATGGCCGCCTGCGCGTCGCTCGGATCCGCGAACCTCGCGATCACCATGAGCAGAAGCGCCAGCAGCGCCGGCAGGGAGAACACCGTCGTGAACGACAGCGCGGCCGCCTGCGTCGGGCAATTGTCACCGAAGAACTTCTTGAGCGCGCTCCAGAGCAGCGCCGGGATCGTCGAGGAGGAAAAACGCACCCCTCCACGCTACCGAGACACCCGCAGCGCGCGCTACCCGCGTTCGCTGGGCACGGCCGCCTTGTTGCCGACGCGAACAGACTCTGCCGCGCCGGCGCCGAGCGAGCGGTCGCGCTCACTGAGCAGCTTCGTCACGAACCGCTGACCTTCGCTGATGCGCTCGACTTCGAGTGCGATGGTATCGACCGACTGCTGCAGTTGCTCGAGGCGGTTTTGTACCGCCGCATCGGGAAGCGCGCTCCGCGCCGGAGCGGCCACGCCTCGGCGCCAGATCATGCGCGACATTGCGAACGAGAGCGGACCGAGCACGAATACAGCGAGAATGGCGATGATCGGCACGATGTCCTTGCTGACGCGATTCGCGATGTCTTCCGGCCGAGGCGGGCTCGCGCTGACGATGGCGCTCGGAGGGGCGCTACTCAGCAGCGCGGAGGCCGTGCTGATGTCCTTCTCGATGCGCATGATGCGCGCATCCAGCTCGCCCATGCGCGAGACGATCCCCGGCCGCGCCGCCGGATCCGCGTCGGGGAGCTGCCCGGAGATGTTGTGGCGGCGCTCCGCGGCGTCCTGCAGCTGGGAGCGCAGGTCGCCGAGCTTGATGCGCAGCGCGCGCACCTCCTGCGAGGTCCGCGGGACGTCGCTGGGCGAGATGGTGACGACGTACGGCTGTGGCGTTTCGAGCTGCCGGGACGCAGATGTCTGTTGCACGTCTTACCTACGAATCGATCCGTGGAGAGGTTACACGAGTGCACGAAGATGCATGGCGCGGCATGCGTGCTGCTAGGGACCAGGCCGCCGATGCATAGAATTCCCTGGCCCCGACCCCGAGTCCCAACCCTCACGTGAAATTCGTCATAGCGTCCGCGTACTACTCGGGCCTTGGCTTCGCCATTCGCCTCCAGGACGAGGGCCACGACGTTCTGCTCGCCGTCGGGGAGCCCGACGATCGCCGGCGCTCCGAGAACTACGCGCTCGTCGGCAACGGCATCGTGCCGAAGCGGCCCTTGCGCGAGGTGATCGCGGATCGACGCAACTTTCGCGACTGGATCTTCGTGTGGGACGAGAATCACAGCGTCGCCGAGAACGAGGTGCTGCGCGCCGAGGGCTTTCGCGTCTTTGCCGGCGGCAAGTACGCCGACAGCATGGAGCACGACCGCCAGGCATGTGTCGAGCTCGTGGGCCGATACGGCTTGCGACCCCCGCCGTCGTTCGCGTTCGAAACGGTGGACGAGGCGCTGCGGTTCCTCGATCAGCAGGCCGACACCGATGCCGCGTATGTCTTCAAGCCGGATCGCGGTGAGACGCACGAGACCTGGATTCCACTCGCCGCGGAGGCGCAGGAGGCGAGAGAGGAGCTGCGCCAGCACCTGCGCACGCGGCAGCGCAGCGGCTCGTTCATCCTCCAGGAGCGCAAGGACGGCGTCGAAGCAAACACGGAGGTGTGGTTCGTGCGCGGCGAGCCGCGCTTCGCCTTCATGACCCTCGAGTCGAAGCGCAGGCTGACGGGTGACCTCGGCGATTTCTCCGGCTGCGCCTTCGATTTCGCCTTCGTCGTTCCCGTGGAGTGCCGAGGCATTCAGGAGACGGTCGGCCGATTGTTCCCGGCATATCGCGAGATGTGCTACACGGGATTCGGGGACGCCAACTTCATCGCAGCGCGTGACGGAGTGTGGTTCTTCGAGAAGTGCGAGCGCTTCGGCTACAATGCGCACCCCAACCTGCTGTGGAACCTCAACCGCGCGAAGCTTGGCGAAACGTTCGCTTCGCTGGTCGACGGGTCCTTCGAGCCGGACTTCGCCCCGGGATTCGGCGCGTCACTGACGCTTTACATGGATCATCCGCAGGCGGGAAAGGTCGTGCACGTCCCCGAGGCGATCTCGCGCGAGGTGTATTACATGGACGTCTACCGCGAGAACGGAATGCTCCTGACGGCGGGCTACAACGAGCTCGTCGCGATGGCGCACGGGTTCGGCTACACGATTCCGACGGCGTGGGACGCATGCGTCTCGCGCGCGTGGCAGGTCCGTTTTCCGGGCCGCGCATTCCGAGTCGACGGCGACGGCACGAACTACCCCTCTTCGCCGCTGAGGCGCTACGAAGCGCTGCAGGCGATGGAATACATCTGAGAACGACCATGCGTCCTCCGCGCTGCGTCAGTCACGATCGTGAATGACACTGGAAGATGGATGCTGGTGCCGTTTAGTCTTCGAAGATGCCGAAAACGCGTACGGCTGCCTTCGCCGCCGAGAAAGCACAGTCCCCGACGGAGGCGACCCGCGATGTTGCCGACGCCATGTACCGCGCAGCGTCCGAGTGTTGTCATCAGCACGATCGCGTGGCGCGCATCGTTGTCAAGTCCGGGATCGACGAGGAGGTTCGCGTCGCCCAGACGATGTGCCAGCAGTGCGACGACGCCCTGCGTGCGCTGACCGCGTCGTACGAGGAAATCGCCGCCAGCCTGCGGCCGACGGACGGCGACGCGGAATGGTGGCACCGCGCGAACGCGCTCTGGCTCGCCAGCCGCGAGTACCTGCGCCGCAACGGCTGCTGCAATGCCGCCATGAAGGACAAGAAAGGCGACGGCCGTGAGCGACTCGGCGCGTTGCACAGGGAGTCGGAGCTGGAAGGCTCCGCGCTGCTCGCGCTCCGGCAGGCGGCGGAGGCATACAAGAAGAACCGCCCGGCCGCGGCCTGACCATGGCTGCTCCCGCCATCATGACGCGCACGCCGAAGCGCACGACGCGGAACCCGTGGCTGGTCCTGCGCCGGTCCGGGATTCATGGCCGGGGCGTCTACGCCCGGACCGACATTCCGAAGGGGACGAGGCTCATCGAGTACACCGGCGAGCGCATCGACAACGCCGAAGCCGACCGCCGCTACGACGATGACAGCATGACGCGGCATCACACCTTCCTCTTCATCCTGAATTCACGCACCTGCATCGACGCCGCGGTCGGCGGCAACATCTCCCGGTACATCAATCATTCCTGCGATCCAAACTGCGTCGCGTGGATCGAGGGACAGCACATCTGGATCGACGCGCTGCGTGACATTCGCGCGGGCGAGGAGCTGAGCTACGACTACGAGTACGATTTCCTCCCCGAGTATACCGTGGAGGATCTCGAGTTCTACAAGTGCGTGTGCGGGAGCCCCAGGTGCCGCGGCACGATCGTCGACGTCCCGAAGCACAAGCGTCATCTCCTGCGCGAGCTGAAGCGCCGGCGACTGCTTCGTCAGCGGACGTGACGAACGCGTCGACGTCGACGGCGAGCGGCGCGCCCGCGTCCCTGTGGGTCCTGCTGCGCCGCGTCGTCGATTACGCGGGGCTCTTCCCGCCGGCGTCCCTGCCGATGGAAGCCGCGGTCGCAGAGTACGCGCACGCGCGCAGCGGGAACGACGGCTGGGCCCTCGGACGGTTCGTCCTTCCCGCGGCGCGCCTCGACGAGTTCTCGCAAGCCGCCACGCCCTCGCTACCGACCGAGGGCGCGCAGTCGTGGGCCTTGTCCGCGCTCCTGGGAAGCGACGTGGAGGAGGACGTCGCGCGCATCGAGGAGTTCAACGCGCGGCACTCGGATGCGCGTAGCGGAGCGGTCATCGTCGATACCGTGGAGCTCAAGACGCACACGCCGCGCGACGTCGCCCGCGCCGGCGAGATTCTCGACCGCCGCTTCGACACGTACATGGAAGTGCCGGTCGCCGACGACCCCGCCGAGCTGATCGCCGCGGTCGCCGAGACGCGCGCGAAGGCGAAGATCCGCACCGGTGGTGTCACGCCGGACGCGTTTCCGACGAGCGCACAGGTTATGCGCTTCCTGCGACGCTGCATCGCGCACAACGTCAGCTTCAAGGCCACCGCGGGGCTGCATCATCCGTGGCGCGCCGAGTTCCCTCTCACGTACGCGCCCGACGCGCCGACAGGCACGATGTTCGGGTTCCTGAACGTGATGCTCGCAGTCGCGGGCATTCACGCCGGCTTCGGCGACGACGAGCTCCTCGCGCTGCTCGAGGAGCGCGACAACCACGCTGCGAAGCTCTGCGCGGACGGCGTGCACTGGCGCAGCCGCGCGCTGGGTCTCGACGCGCTCGAGCGCGCACGGGAGAGCATGGCGGCGTTCGGGTCCTGCTCCTTCCGGGAGCCGATCGCGGATCTGCGGGCGCAGGGCGTCCTGTGACGCCGGTCGACGCCACGCACGACGCATCGCTGCGCTCGTGGGTGCGCGCGGCGAACGATCCGACATCCGACTTCCCGATCCAGAATCTTCCATTCGGAGTCTTTCGCCGTAGAGGATCGAGGGACTCGCCGGCGATCGGTGTGGCGATCGGCGACCGGCTGCTGCACCTCGCGATCTGCGCGCGCACCGGAATGCTCACCGGAGACGCAGCGGCGGCCGCCCGTCTGTTCGTGGACGATTCGCTCAACCGCCTGATGGGCCACGGCCGTGAGCTCTCACGGGCGGTGAGACGCGCCGTCAGCGAGATCCTCGCCGAGGGCAACGGGCCGGCGGAGCGCCGCGCGGATGAGATCACGTTGGCACTGGGTGACGTCGAGCTGCTCCTGCCGGTCGCGATCCCCGATTACTCCGACTTCTATGCGTCGATCCACCACGCGACCAACGTCGGCAGCATGTTCCGCCCGGACAATCCGCTGCTGCCGAACTACAAGTACGTGCCGATCGGATACCACGGGCGCGCGTCGTCCATCGTCGTCAGCGGAACACCGATTCGACGACCGAGCGGGCAGACGCGCGACGACGCGAATGCGCCGCCGGCGTTTGGTGCGTCGCGGCGGCTCGACTACGAGCTGGAACTCGGCGTCTACATCGGAACCGGCAACCCGCTCGGCACACCGATTCGCATCGGCGACGCGGACACGCACGCCTGGGGCGTCTCACTGGTCAATGACTGGTCGGCGCGCGACATCCAGAGCTGGGAATACCAGCCGCTCGGTCCCTTTCTGGCGAAGAGCTTTGCGACGACCGTGTCGCCGTGGGTCGTCACGCTCGACGCGCTGGCGCCGTTCCGCGTCCCTCCTGCGCCGCGGCCATCCGAAGATCCGGCAGCCCTTCCATATCTGTCCGACCGCACGAACGAGCGCGAGGGCGGAATCGATCTGACGCTGGAGGTGTGGCTGCGATCCGCCCGCATGCGTGAGCGTGGCGACGCCGCGCTCCGCGTGAGTCAGAGCCGGTTTCGCGAGATGTACTGGACGTTCCCGCAGATGATCGCGCACCACACGAGCAACGGCTGCAACCTGCGGACGGGCGATCTCATCGCGAGCGGAACCGTCTCCGGCTCGACGAAGGAATCGCGCGGGTGTCTGCTCGAGCGCGCCTGGCGGGGGACGGAGCCGATCGAGCTCCCTACCGGAGAACGGCGCTCGTTTCTCGAGGATGGCGATGAGGTGACGTTGCGCGGCTTCGCCGAACGGGAGGGATATCGGCGGATCGGGCTGGGGGAGTGCGCAGGCATGGTGCTGTCATCCTGAGGCTGCGCAGCGTGGTTAGCCTGCCCCGAGCGCCGCGAAGGCAGGGATCTACTCGATGACGGCAGATCCTTCGCTTCACTCAGGATGACAGCTTCCTTTCAACTGCCTGATCGAATCAGCAGCTTCTGCCCCACCTTGATCTTGTTCCGCACGATGCCGTTGAGCTCCGCGATCTTCTCCGGTGTCGTCTCATACCAGGATGCGATGGAAGAGATCGCGTCGCCGGGACGCACCACGTGATACACGGGCTGGCGACGATATGCTTCCAGCTGCTTCTGCAGGCTGCCGCGCGCCTCGCGGACTTTCTTGGCCCACGCGCCGATCGCCACCAGCTTGCGGTGTCTCGCCGCCCAGGCCTCACGCATCAGCTGCGCTTGCGGCCATGAGCCCGATGGAACCCCGAGGTTGACGGAGCCGTCGGGTGTCTCGACGCGCAGCGCACGCGCAAAGCCCAGGAGCGCGCGCGACGGTTGGAGGTGCACGAGCGTGTCGATGCGAAATTCGCGCTGATCGAACGTCGGCGGCGCGTCGGACGCGCCAGTGATGTCCCGCGGCGGCGCACCGAGGTACACGAGCCGGCGATCCGTGAGCACCAGCAGTCCGCGCGTCTGCCTGAAGTAGTCGACCCCGCTTCGACGAAAGACGGGAACCATGCGCACGACGCGCTCGCCAGGACGCAGGGTATTCATGCGCAGCTCGCGCTCCACCTGCGCCCGCGCGTCCCTCGGCTCGTGGCGTCGCAGATATAAAACGAGCTGGACCGCCACCACGAGGAGCGCGAGACCGAAGGCGGCGAGTGTGTACCACACGCCGGCGGGGATGTTGTGATGCGCGCGGCGGAGCAGCGGCCGGCGCGGCTTTGGCGCGCCTTGGTCGACGCCTGCGGGTGTTGCGGAAGTTGCCATGTGTGCGCGGCAATGAATAGGAAAATCAGTGCCGTTGTTCGCCGCAGTTCGTCCTGCTTACGTTCCGTCGCGACAAACGTTGACCGCGCGAGATCGATGAGCTCGCTCTCGCGCCGCCGCAGGTGCTCAGATGCGTTCTACCTCGAAATCCCTGCTGCGCCGCATCGGTGTGGGCGTTTCCACCGTAGCTGCCGTCGGTCTGACCGCAACGCGCGTACGCCCGATCTACCTCGAGCATACACTCGGCGCGCGCCTCTCGATCCCGGCCGCGACGAGCGACGAGAAAGCGATGGTCAGCGCGCCGTGGGCGCGTCTCTCATTTCCCGAGGCGCTGGCGACGTCCGTGTTTCTCCGCGACCGCAGCGCCTTCGCGATGGACCTCGTGAACACGGGAAAGGTCGGGGTCACCCGCGCGCTCGCGCTGGCGGACGTGGCGGTGCGCGAGGCGTATCGGCGGCAGGTGCCTCCAGCGCTCGTGCTCGGCGTGCTCTTGACCGAGAATGACGAGCTCAAGTCGACGGCGCGCTCCCGGCAGGGGGCAGTCGGGCTCATGCAGATTCACCCGGGGCCGTGGCGCGATGCGTTAGGCGAGCTCTTCGGAAGAAATCTACGCAACGACACGACGAATCTGCGCTACGGCATCTACATCCTGAGCCACTTCGCCAAACGCACCGCGCGCGTCGCCGTCGACACCAGCACGAACTGGCGCACCGCGCTCCTGCGCTACAACGGATGCGTCAACGGCCGGAACACGCGCGACTGTCACCGCTATCCCGATTGGGTGCGTCGAGAAGTCCAGCGTTCGGCGCGGACGACCTGCGCGGGGCGCGATTTCGACCGCTGCGTGATTACGCCGCTGCGGTTGGGAACGAGGTGATGCGTGCTAGGTGTTAGGGTGCTAGGTGCTAGGTGCTAGGTGGTTCTCCGCTCTCAGCAGCACCTAGGACCCAGCACCTAAGACCTAGAACCTACGACCTAGAACCTACGACCTAGCACCCAGCACCTACTTCACCTTTTGCACGCTGGTGTTGGCAGTCGTTGCGACGGCGACTTCCATCCCGTTTGCGGCGAAGACGATTTTCACGTTCGCCTGCTCCTCGTTCTCGCTGCCGACGTAGACACCCTTCTGGCTCACGAAAACCGTCGCGGTGCCATTGGACGTGCCCTCCATGGTGATCGGCTGGCCCTGAGCCGTGCCGCTGCCGGTCAGGTTCGTGACCGACGTCCGCGCGATCTTCCACGCCTTCTCGCCGCTGATCGTGGTGTCGCCCACGACCTTGTACGTCGCGATCGACCGTCGATCGAGGTCGACGCCGCGCTGGTTCACCTTACCGGTGGTCGTGTCCGTCCACGAGGCGCCGGCGACGAGCGGAACGCGGATGCGAGGGAGAAAGCGGCTGGCCTCGTCCGTCATCTGGCCGCCCATGGGAATCGAATCGTCCTTCGGGCCGGTGGCGGAGTACACGCCGCCGTGCGGGGCGAGCTTCGCCGCGATCTTGGTGCCCGGGACCTTGTCCAGGCCCGGCGGCGTCATCCCCATCGGACCGACGAGATTGATCGAATCGATCACGATGGTCATTGCGAGCGTATCCTTCGCTTGGCGCGCGACAGTCACGGTAAGCAACTCGTTCGCCGACTGCTCGAACTCCTGCTTCTGCCCCATGGCCTCCTGGGCACCCTTCGTCTTCGAGGTTACGCGGTACTGGCCCGTGCTTGGCGCGTACTGGAAGCCCTGCGCGCCGAGTGCGGCGGGGACGGCCAGGCACAGCGCAAGCGCCACACGGCCTGATCTTACGAACATGCTGACTCCTTCACGGTGGTGGATGGCCGGCAGCGAGGCCGGCAAGCTGGAGAAATATAGGCGCGCGCGCGACCTTTATCGCTGCGCATGAGTGAGACGATCACGCTCGAGCTTTTGTATCCCGACGCGCGCGCGCCCGAACGCGCGACGGAGGATTCCGCCGGCTACGACCTGTTCGTGCATCTCACGAACCGGACGCTGAGCTGCTCGGATTACAGCGGTACGTGGGAGCTGCCGACGTTCCGGGACCGCGAAAAGAAGCTCTCGTACTTCGAGCTCCCGCCGAACGCGACGGCGATGATGCCATTGGGGTTCAAGGCAAAGCTGCCGTCGGGTTGCGAGGCCCAGATTCGCCCGCGGAGCGGCACGACGTTCAAGAAGGGCTTGCTGATACCGAATTCGCCGGGCACGATCGACGCGGACTATCCCGAGGAGTGGATGGTCCTCGTCCGCAATCCGGGCTCGAAATCGGTGCGCATCGAGCATGGTGAGCGTATCGCGCAGATGGTGCTGTCGCGCTACGAGGTCCTCCCGATCGAGATGGGCAAAGTGGGGAAATCGTCGTCGCGCACCGGCGGCTTCGGCAGCACCGGCTACTGACCGAGTCGCAAGCCGTGCGCTCGTACTGGGCGGCCAGCCGCGCCCCGCGTTACAGCCTCGTCTTCGCCCTCCCGCTCTTCCTACTATATGAAGGGCTGGCCGCGGCGCTGGCCGGGACGCCGGGCGCCGCCGGGGTTCGCAACGCGGCCGACGTCGCCCTCAAGACGCCGTTTCTGCTCTTTTCCGGCGCGCGCGGATCGCTGGCGTTCTTCGCCACCGTCATCGCGATCTTCATATTCTTCGTCGCCCGCGACCTGACCCGCACGCGCGACAAGCTGCTACCGCGAACCTTCGCCCTGATGTTCGGGGAGTCGGCGGTGCTCGCGCTGCTCCTTGGCATCGTCGTCGGGACCATTACACAACGGCTGCTGGGGGGCTTGGCGTCACTTGCCGCGCAGTCCGGGGCCGGCGGCCTCGAGTCCATGGGCGTGGGGACGCGTCTCATGCTCGCGCTTGGCGCGGGACTCTACGAGGAGATCCTCTTCCGCGTGCTGCTCGTCGGCGGCATCGCCGCCGGCCTGGCGTGGCTGCTGGGCGGGAGGACGTGGCTGACGGGCGCGATCGCCGCGGTTGCCGGCGCGCTGATCTTTTCGGCCTTTCACTACGTGGGCGAGTACGGAGACAGGTTTACGCTCGCGTCATTCACCTATCGCGCGATCGCGGGGCTCGCGTTCAGCGCGCTGTATCTCACGCGCGGGTTCGGGATCACCGCGTGGACGCATGCGCTATACGACATCTACGTCATGGTGCTGTAATGCATCGTGCCTCAGCGTACGTGGTACGTGATACGTCAGCGTACGTCGTGCGTGGTACGTCTCATACGTCACGCATGAGACGCATGACGGACCACGTACGCTGACGTATCACGCACCACGCACGTGACTCCCGACGCGTGAACGGCATGGAAACACGTCTTACGAGGGACGCCGGCATTCGCGTCCCGCTCATCTGCGGCGCCATGTTTCCCTGCAGCAATCCCGAGCTCGTCGGCGCGGTCTCGGCGGCGGGCGGGATCGGGATCGTCCAGCCTGTCTCGCTGACCTTCGTGCACGGCCACGATTTTCGCGACGGTCTCCGCCTCTGCCAGCGGATTGCGGACGGAAAGCCGGTCGGCTTCAACGCGCTGATCGAGCAGTCGAACAAGTTCTACCGCGAGCGCATGGAGAAATGGATCGACATCGCCCTCGAGGAGGGCGTGCGCTTCTTCATCACCTCGCTCGGAAATCCGCGCTGGGTCGTCGATCGTGTGGGGCAGGTTGGCGGCGTCGTCTATCATGACGTCACCGAGCGCAAATGGGGAGACAAGGCACTGAACGCCGGCGTGCAGGGACTCATCGCCGTGAACAGTCGCGCCGGTGGCCACGCGGGGCCGAGAACGCCCGTGCAGCTGGTGGACGAGCTCGCGCCGCTCGGCCTCCCGCTCATATGCGCGGGGGGAATCGGCACACCGGCCGAATTCCGCGCCGCGCTCGACATGGGCTACGACGGCGCGCAGCTGGGCACGCGGTTCATCGCAACGGTCGAGTGCAACGCGCACCCCGACTACAAGAAAGCGATCGTCGACGCGACGCCGGACGACATCGTGCTCACCGAGCGCCTGACCGGCGTCCCCGTCGCGGTGATCAACAACGAATACGTGCGTCGCCTCGGGACGCGCGCGGGACCCGTCGCGCGCTGGATGCTGCGGGGGCGGCGGACGAAGCACTGGATGCGCGCGATCTACGCCATCCGCTCGGCGTACCGACTGAAGAAGGATCTGTACCAGGGCCGCGGGGCGGAGGAGTACTGGCAGGCGGGGAAGAGTGTCGAGGGAATACACGGCGTCGAGTCGGCGCGGGAGATAGTTCGCAACTTCGCCGCCGCGATCTAGCGTCCTGCGTCAGCGTTCGTCGTGCGTGGTGCGTCAGCGTGCGTGGTACGTCGTGCGTCTCAAGCGTCAGTGTCAAGCGTGAGGCCTCGCGCGTTCATTTCATCCCGTACGCGTGGGGATGGTGCGGCTCCCTCTCGTGTCGCGCGTATCATCCGTCATGGACATCGACGCCGACATGCAGCAATGGGAACAGAGTGTTCCTGACGCGATACGCTCGGACGTCCTCTGGAAGAGCACCGCGTACCGGCTCGCAACGTACCTCGCGGATATTGCCTGGGTAGACATAACGGCTCTCGCGGCCGATCCACGCACCGTGAGCATGGCGGATCAACTGGCGCGCGCCGTCAACTCGATTGGCGCGCACTACTCCGAAGGATACGGGCGCGGAACCGATCGTGACCGCTGCAGAGTGTACGAATACGCCCTCGGCGAGGCTCGCGAAGCGCGGAATTGGGCGTACAAGGCGCGCCACGTGATCGGCCCCGAACGTGCCAACCAGCTGATCTCCATCACCACACGAATCGTTCAGCTGCTGACGGTGACAGTCGTTCGCGAGCGCAAGCGCGACTCTCGCTTTGGTGAATTCGGCCCTCGTCGGCGCGCGACCTGACTCGAGACGCACGACGCACGATGCATGAGACGCACAACGTAAGACGCACGCTGACGTATCACGCACCACGCACGCTGACGCACGACGCAGCACGCACGCTGACGTACGTCGCACCACGCACGCTGACGTACGACGCCGGAGTTATTCCGCGCGCAATGCTGTCGCCGGGTCCATTCTCGCCGCTCTCCTTGCCGGGATGTAACTCGCGGCCATCGCCGCGATGGCCAGCGCGATCGCCACGACGGCGTAGGTCGTCGCGTCGCCCGGCTTCACGCCAAAGAGGAGCGACGACAGCGTGCGGCTGACGGCCAGCGCCGCGATTGCGCCCGCGACTGCCCCGACGAGGACAAGGCGCACGCCGTTGCGGAGGATCAGACCGATCACGCTCGACGCGCGCGCGCCCAGCGCCATCCGGATCGCGATTTCGCGCGTCCGTTGCGTCACGGCGTAGGCGATGACGCCGTACACGCCGATGATCGCGAGCAGCAGGGCGGTCACGGCGAACGCGGCGAGCAGGACCAGGATGTAGCGGCGCGAGTTGACCGCTGCCGTGCGCGACACGAACTCGGACATGCTGCCACTCCCGTAGACAGGGAGGGACGGGTCCATGTCGTGGACGATGCGTTTCATCGCCTCGATCAGCGTCCTCGCGTCCGCGTTGCGCCCGCGCACGACGACGCTCATGCGATTCTCCGGTCCCTGGAGGTGCGAATAATAGAACGTGGGACGTACCGGCTGGTCGAGGGCATCGGTCTTCACGTCTCCAACGACCCCGACGATCGTCCATGCACTGTCCTGCCATGCGTAGAAGCGCACCTTCCGGCCGATGGCGCTCCGACTGCCGAACAATCGCCGCGCGAGCGATTGATTCATCACGAGGGCGTACGGCGCGGTCAAGTCGTCGCGGGCGTTCAGCACGCGGCCCTCCACGATCGGGATGCGCAGCGTCTGGAAGTAGTCGCCTGCCACGGCACGCGTCGCCGCCTCGGGGCGGTTCGCGGGCAGCGGCTCGGGCGTCCCCTCGACGTGATACAGGTTCGTGCCGCTGCCCTGGAGCGGAGATCGCGAGATGGCGCCGGCGGCTTCGACCTCGCTGAGCGCGCGGACGCGCTCGAGCAGGTCCTCGAAGAAGCGCGGCTGACGCCGGACGTCGGTATAGGCGGGACCGACGAGCCCCAGGCGTATGATCGCGACGCGATCCGTCGTAAAGCCGGGGTCGACGCGGAGCAGCGCAGCCAGACTGCGCCCCATCAGCCCCGCCGCCACGAGGAGGATGAGCGTCAACGCGATCTCCGTCACGACGAGTCCCTCGCGAAACCGCTGCCGATGCCGCCCCGCACCGCCGCGCGTGCCGGAGCGCAGGAGCTCGGCGGCCGAGCTCCGCGAGGCCAGCATCGCAGGGCCGAGGCCGAAGACGATGCCCGTGAGCGTCGCGACGAGGATCGCGAAGGCGAGCGCCCTCGGATCCACGGTCGTGCCGCGCAACGCCGGCATCATGTCGACGACGGATGCGGGGGCAGCGGCGACGAGGAAGCGGACGCCCGCGACGGCAACCCAGGCGCCGAGCGCCCCGCCCAGCAACGCGAGCACGAGGTTCTCCGTGAGCAGTTGCTGCATCACACGCGCGCGCGACGCGCCGATGGCCGCGCGCACGGCGATCTCGCGCCCGCGCTCGACCGAGCGCGCGAGTACGAGGCTCGCGATGTTTGCGCATGCGATCAGCAGGACGAGGGCAACGGCGCCGAACAGCACGAGCAGGGGTCGCTGCACTTCGCCCGTTGCGGCTTCGCGCAGTGGCCGGATGTCGATTCCGCGTCCGGCGTTGGACTCCGGATACTCCACCGCCAGCCGTGTCATGACGTCACCCATCCGTCGGCGCGCCATGTCGATCGTCACGCCAGGCTGCAGACGTCCAATGGCGCGGAACCAGTGGTTGAAGCGTTGAGCGCGCGTCTCGGCGCTGCGTCCAATCGGCACCCAGACCTCCGCGTCTCCCGTCGGCGCGAAGGTGAAGCTCGGCGGCAGCACGCCGCGGATCTCGCAGGGAAAGCCGTTGACGCCGAGGGTGCGGCCGATGACGCCTTCGTCGCCGCCAAAGCGCCGCAGCCAGAACGCGTGACTCAGCACCACCGCCTGTGTTCCGCCGGGCGCATCGTCGGCGGCGGTGAAGCCGCGTCCGCGCACCGTCACGCCCAGCATCGGGAAAAAACCGGAGGTGACGCGTCCGGCACGCACCTGCTCCGCGCCGGAGGCGTCGCTCACGGTGACGTTGCCCTCCTCGTATCCCTCGAGCGCCGTGAAGACGGAGCGCTCCGCGCGCCAGTCGACATAGTCCGGATACGATGCCTCCGACCGCGAGCTGACGTCACCGCGATGCGTCTCCCAGAGAAGCACGAGACGATCCGGTTCAGGGTAGGGAAGAGGGCGCAGCAGGACCGTGTTCACGACGCTGAACATCGCGGTGTTCGCGCCGATGCCGATCGCGAGCGTGATCAGCACGACCCCGGCGAACATCGGCTGCCGGCGCAGCGAACGCATGGCAATGCGCGCATCGTGCATCACGCCGTCCCACCATTCGGCGCGCGCCACGCTGGCTTCGCGTCTGCGGTCGATGACCGCGAGCTCGCGCCGTGCCTCGCTCACGTCCCCGAACTCCTCGCGCGCGCGTGCCAACGCCGCGTCACGCGACATGCCGGAGGCGATGAGGTCGTCGGCGCGCGTCTCGATATGGAAACGCAGCTCGTCGTCGATGCTCGATTCGACGTCGCGCCCCCCTCGGGACAAACGCAGGAGGCGCCGGAACGACGCTGGTCCGGGCATGGCGTCATGCCTCCGCCGCGCGCAGCACCTTGAACACGGCGGTCGCGTACTCGGTGAAGTCGGCGGACTTGTTGCGCAGCTCGCGTCGCCCGGCCGCGGTCAGACGGTAGTACTTCGCCTTGCGATTGTTCTCCGAGACGCCCCACTCGGAGGAGATGAGCCCGCGCTCCTCGAGGCGGTGGAGACACACGTACAGCGCGCGGTCCTCCACGCCGAGCGCGCCCTCGCTGGTGTCCTTGATCCAGCGCGCGACGGCGTATCCATGTCGCGGCCCCCACGTGAGGGTCTTGAGGACGAGGACGTCCAGGGTGCCTTGCAGCAGATCGAGGTCGGACACCGCGCGCTCACCGGAAGTGTTCCGGGGAAGGTGCGTGGTGCGGGCGTTTGTGTCAAGTGAGGGGTGAGGATGGAGGGCTGAGGGCTGAGGGCTGAGGTGAGGGCTGAGAGGTGAGGGCTGAGAGGTGAGGCCTGACGGAAACGTCCGACTGTCCTGCCCCCCGCCTCCCGCCTCCCGCGTCCCGTCTCAGCCTCAGCCTCAGCCTCAGCCCTCAGCCCTCAGCCCTTCTCAACAGCCAATTCACCGTCCCCTTGGCGACCACGTCGCCGGATTCGTCCCGAACGACCGCGTGCACGTCGTAACGCGTTTCACCGTTGACTGCAGGAACGTCGCAGCGGCACTCGGCGGTGAGCGTCCCGCGTGCCTTCTTCAGATACTCCATCAACAGGCCGGTGACGATCCCGCGCGTGCCCGGCGGCAGCGCGGTCAGCATGGCCGTGCCGCTCGCGACTTCCGCGAGATTCGCCAGGGCGACCGCGTGCACCGAGTTCAGGTGATTCCGCACGCCGCGCCGATCCCGCAGCATCCAGCGCGAGTAGCCCGGGCTCAGCTCCACGACGCGGGCACCGAGCGCGCCCGTGTATGGCGCCATGCGGCCAATGAGCATCGAGAACAGCGTGCGACCCATCGGGACGCGCGAGAAGCGGCGCCACCACAGCGCAATGCGGCTGCCCGGGGCATCATGCGACCTGGCCATCACGTCCGTCCAGCGTCGTGCGTCAGCGTACGTCCTGCGTGATCCGTCAGCGTACGTCGTGTGTCGTCCGTCTCATTCGTCACTCATGAGACGTACGACGGACCACGCACGCTGACGCATCACGCAACAGGCGCTGACGTTCCCGTCAGGGAACGAGCGCGAGGTTCGTGGAGTACTTCGTGTTGATCAGCGGGATCAGCGCGTTCGCGATCTCGCGCTGCACGCCGGCGCCGGGGTGCACGCCGTCCAGCGACATGCCCGTGCCGAACGTTGCCGTCGTGCTGCCGTAGTTCGGCGTCGACCGTACCACCGTGTTGGCCGCCTTCAGCGTGGCCAGCAGCGGGTTCGGATCGAGATACGCGAAGCCGAGCTCGTTCGCCTTCGCGGCGATGTGCGCGTTGTACGCGTCGATGCGCGCGCTCACCGTCGCCTGCTCCGCCGCGTCGAGGACGAGGATGTCGCCGACGGTCGCCGGGAAGTTGCCCGCCGCGCCACGGGGCACGCAGGCAACGACGGCCGGGTGCGCGCCGGTGCGGATCTGGAAGGGGAGCAGGGAATTGATGAGCGAAGTGGCCCCCGCGCCGCCGGGGAGACAGCTCGGGTCGAGCAGCGTCGTCGTGCCCGCGATCGCGTCGAATCCCGCCTTGAACGCCGCGTTCGACATCGCGGCCGCCGGGAACATGATCGGCGCGTTGGCCACCTGCACGACGCCGATCAGCACGCCCTTCACGCCGGGAGCGCCCGCGGTGAGCTGCGTGAGCATCGCGTTGTAGTTCGTCTGGAACTGTGTGACGCTCGTCATGCCGAGAAGGCCCGTGGGCGCGTTGGCGCGCGAATCACCCACCGCGAAGCCGAGCACGTCGTTGTTGCCGATCCAGATCGTCACGAACGTTGGGTGCGCGTCGAGCGCCTTCTGCACCTGGGTCTTTCCGCCGAGGAAGAGCGAGGTGAGGATGTTCGAGAAGGGCGTCGTTGGCGTCGTCGGGTCGTACGAGCTCGCGCCAGGCACGGCCACGTTGTTCAGGATGTCCGTCGCGGACGTCGCAGTCCGCAGATCGCAGATCGTGTCTCGCTGTGTCGCGGTGATCGTTCCCGCGCCCGCCCGTGTCTGGAAGTTCACGATCGGGGGCGCACAGCCGCGTCCCGCGATGCTCGGATACGCGTAGCGCGTGTTCATCTGCGTCGCGAGCAGCTTCGGAAACGCGGCCTGCTGCGTCGCGTCGGAGATGCCGCTGGACTGATAGCCGGCCGTGATCGAATTCCCGATCGCGACGTAGCTCTGGAAGATCGCACTGGTCCCCGTCGGTTTCGGACCGAGAACCTCGTTGACCGTGTCGGCGGTGCAGGAGGCCACGAACGCGACGGCGCTCAGGCTCACCACGCAGCGCGAAAGCTTGGAAAAACGAAACATTCACTGTCTCCCGGAACTCGGAGTTAGTAGGTGATCTTGAGGCTGACGGAGAAGACGTTCGCGTCGAGCTCGTACTTGCCGGTGTTCAGCGACGCCGCCGTCTGCGTGCGCAGCGTACGCTCGTCGATGCGGCCGCGTTTGCCGGGCGCCAGGACCTTCAGGTACGCGCCCTCGACGGTCATGTTGCTCGTCACCGGATATGCACCGCCAATGGAGAGGTACGCACGGTCCTGCTCGGGCAGGAGCGGTGTCACCGTTTCATCGGGTGCCGCGCTCGCGACGCCCGATGCGCCGAGGCGCAGCTGCGCACCGTTGCTGAAGCTGCGTTCGCCACTGACGCGGAACGCGGAGGTGTTGTTGTAGTCCTCGATGAGGCGGCGATTCGCGACGGACGCCGGACCGCCGAAGAGGATCGGCAGCTCCTTGAAACGTCTCCATCCCGTCCACACGTAGTCGGCGGAAACCGTCCAGTCCTTGAAACCGCTGTAGCCGACGCCGGCCTGTAGTTGCGCCGGATGCGTGATCTGTGTGAACACGTCCTGCTCCACCAGCGCGCCGCCGCTCGAGAACTGAAAACCGACCAGCTGGTCGACGTTGACCGTCGCGTTCGGATTCCCGCCGCAGATCGGATTCGTACCCGTGGGATAGCAGATCGGATTGCCCTGGGGCAGTACGAGGTTCGTGTTCGTCTGCTTGAACTTCGCTGTCGAGCCGCCGTAATCGAAGGTGATCGGCATCAGGTAGCGCGCACCCACCGTCCAGTTGGCCGCGGGACGGCCGAAGACGCCGAAATGCGCGCCGAAGTCCGTCGACTGTCCCTTGAGGTTTGCGCGCCCGAACTCGGTGCGCTTCGCGATGCCGAGCTGGGCAAACGTGATGGCGGGTCGTGTGGCGGTGGCTGGCGCGGCCACCTGGGTGGAGAGATCCAGCGCCTGAATCAGCTCGATCTTCGACACGGCGATGACCGGCCCGAGGCCGACAGACCATTTGTCGGAGACCTGATACGCGAAGTTCGGCTGGATGTAGATCGCCTGCAGCGCGGCCTTCTTTGCCTGGAAGCGGCCAGGGAAGCTGTCGGTCCATTGCGACGTGAGGCCGTACGGCACGTACACGCCGAGTCCCCACGCCGCCTTGCCGTTCAGCGAGAACATCCCCGACGCCGGCTTGTAATTCACGAACAGGTGCGGCACCACCGCGAGTGGTACGTCGCCCTCGAACACCCTGAACGTGGTATCCTGCGTAAAGGTGCCGCCGATCGAGATGAACGCGGCGCCCGCCAATCCGCTCCACCCCTTGAGCGTCGTCGCGGCCGCCGGATTCCAGAAGATCGCCGATGCATCCTTGCATGGCGCTCCCGTGACGGCGAACGCGCGCGAGGCGGCGCAGGTGCCGATCTCGTTGATGCCGAACCCCTGCGGCCGAGCCGTCGCCGGCGAGGCCAGAGCGAGTGGAACCAGGACTGCCAACCACAGCGTGGGACGGTGACGCTGCATTTCTATCCTCCAGGAGTTCCGCGGCGCGCGTGCCGCGGGGAAGAAGGGGTCGAAGCGAGGGACTGGAAGTAGGCGAGATTCGAACCGACGTACGTGATGCGTCGTACGTCAGGCAGAGCGACTGGCCAATATACGATACGCCAATGCGTTGAGCTACGCGGCCACGATGGCACGCGTCTCGCCCGCCGTTCTGTCCCGACCTGACGAAGATTCAACACATGACCGTTACCGCCGCGTCACATCCGCGCGTCCTTGGCCCGCGCACACCAGACGCCGAGCGCGTCCTCACGCCGGACGCGCTCGCATTCCTCGGACGCCTTCATGGGGAATTCGCGCAGCGACGCCGCGACCTGCTGGCGCGACGCAAGGAGCGCTGGTCGCAGCTGGAAGCCGGCACCGCCTCGCTGGCCTTCGCGACGAGCGGACCGGCGCTTGGAGAATGGCGCGTCGCTGCCGCGCCGAAGGACCTCGACGATCGCCGCGTCGAGATCACGGGGCCCGCGGAACGCAAGATGATGATCAACGCGCTCAACTCGGGCGCGTCGGTGTTCATGGCCGACCTGGAGGACGCGCTGTCCCCGACGTGGGAGAACGTGGTGGAGGGGCAGGGTGCGCTCATGGACGGCGTGCGTCGCACGCTCGCGTTTACGTCCCCGGAGGGAAAGCAGTACCGCCTCAACGAGACGCTGGCGACGCTGCTCGTGCGTCCGCGCGGCTGGCACCTGGACGAAACGCACGTCGAGATCGCGGGACAGCCTGCGTCGGCAAGTCTCTTCGATTTCGGCCTGTACTTCTTCCACAACGCGCGCGAGACGCTGAGTCGCGGCACCGGTCCGTACTTCTATCTGCCGAAGCTGGAGAGCCACCTCGAGGCACGGCTCTGGAATGACGTCTTCCTCTTCGCCCAGGAGGCGCTGGGCATTCCACGCGGCAGTATCCGCGCGACGATGCTCGTCGAGACGATCTACGCGGCGTTCGAGATGGAAGAGATGCTGTACGAGCTGCGTGAGCATGCGTCCGGACTCAATGCGGGACGCTGGGACTATCTCTTCAGCATCATCAAGGCGTTCCGGACGCGTCCGGAGTTCGTGCTTCCGGACCGCGCGCAGGTCACCATGGCCACGCCCTTCATGCGCGCGTACGCCCAGCGTCTCGTGCAGATCTGCCACCGGCACGGCGCGCACGCGATCGGCGGCATGGCGGCGTTCGTTCCAAGCCGCAAAGACAAGGAGGTCAACGAGCGCGCGCTCGCGAAAGTGCGCGAGGACAAGCAGCGCGAGTCACGCGACGGCTTCGACGGGACATGGGTTGCGCACCCCGACCTCGTCCCCGTAGCCCGCGAGGTGTTCGACGGCGTGCTCGGAAAGAACCCCCACCAGAAGCAGAACCTGCGATCCGACGTCCAGGTGCGGCCGGAAGAGCTGCTGGACGTACGCGTCGACGGCGGGCGGTGCACCCTCGCGGGTGTGCGGACGAACGTCGACGTCGGTCTTCAATACCTGGATGCCTGGCTGCGCGGAACGGGGGCGGCGGGCATCCACAACCTCATGGAAGACGCCGCAACCGCCGAAATCTCGAGATCCCAGCTGTGGCAATGGCTTACGCACCGTGTTGCTGTGGATGGCTCCGGCACGATGACTGCAAATGTGTACCACAGTGTGCGTGAGGAGGTCGTCGCGGAGCTGCGTAAGTCCGCAACGAAGGACTCGCGTTTGGATGACGCAGTGGCGTTGCTCGACGAACTGGTCCTCGGCGAATGGCAGGATTTCCTGACGGTCCCGGGGTATAAGCTGCTGCGGTAACGCACTGTCATGCTGAGCGAAGCGAAGCATCTACTCCAACCACAGTAGATCCTTCGCCTGCGGCTCAGGATGACAGTGCAATAGCCGAGGTGCACATGACCCCGACTGAGTACGGCGCAGCGCGCGAGCACGAAAAGCCGCAGGATCGCGTGGCCCGCGAGGCCAAGGCCCTGCAGCGGAAGTGGATTCTGGAGAGTCGCTGGAAGGGCGTGAAGCGTGACTACAGCGCGGAAGACGTGCTGCGCCTTCGCGGATCCTTCCGACTCGAGCACACTGTCGCCCGACTTGGCGCCGAGCGGCTTTGGCAGCAGCTGTACGCCGAGAGCGGGGAGCCGGTTCGTACCTTCGGTGCGCTCACCGGTGCGCAGGCGGTGCAGATGGTGCGCGCGGGTCTCGAGGCGATTTATCTCAGCGGCTGGCAGGTAGCCGCGGATGGCAATCTCGCCGCGCAGACGTATCCGGATCAGAGTCTGTATCCGAGCAACAGCGTGCCCGCGCTGGTGCGGCGCCTGAACAACGCGCTGATCCGCGCCGACCAGATCGAGTGGACCGAGGGGCGCAACGGCAAGAACTGGCTCGTGCCGATCGTCGCGGACGCGGAGGCAGGTTTCGGTGGTCCGCTGCACGCGTTCGAGCTCACGAAGGCGATGATCGAGGCCGGCGCCGCCGGCGTGCACTTCGAGGATCAGCTGGCGAGCGAGAAGAAGTGCGGTCATATGGGCGGCAAGGTCCTCGTCCCGACGGCGCAGCACATCCGCACGCTGACAGCCGCGCGCCTGGCGTCCGACGTTCTCGACGTGCCGACGATCATCGTGGCGCGCACGGACGCGTTGAACGCGACACTGCTCACCTCCGACGTCGACGATCGCGATCGTCCCTTTACGTCGGGCGACCGGACAGCGGAGGGCTACTATCGTGTGACGGGCGGGATGAGCTCCGCCGTGGCGCGCGGGCTCGCCTACGCGCCGTTCGCGGACCTTGTCTGGTGCGAGACGTCGACCCCCGACCTCGACGAGGCGCGCGAATTCGCCGAGGGCATTCGCGAGCACTATCCGGACAAGCTGCTCGCGTACAACTGCTCCCCGTCGTTCAACTGGGAGCGGAATCTCGACGCGAACACGATCGCGAAGTTCCAGCGCGAGCTGGCGGCGATGGGGTACAAGTTCCAGTTCATCACGCTCGCGGGCTGGCACCTCGTGAATCTCAACGCCTTCGAGCTCGCGAAGTCGTACGCGGAGGAGGGGATGCCGGCCTACGTCCGCGTCCAGGCGCAGGAGTTCGCGCGCGAGAAGGACGGTTATACGGCGACCAAGCACCAGCGCGAGGCGGGCACGGCGTACTTCGATCAGCTGCTGCTGACGATCACCGGCGGCGCGTCCTCGACCACGGCGTTGCATGGCAGCACTGAGGCGCAGCAGTTCATGAAGGTTGAGGGCCGCGATCCTCGCGTCGCGGGAGCGATCCCGGCGGACGAGGAGTCCCCGCGACCCGCGGCCTGACAGTCTCTCTCTAAGGCTCGATCCGTATTCCGAGAAAGACTCTCACGCGGTGCCGATACGGCCGGTCGAGTGTCATCGCCGCGCCGCCGTGCGCCTCGATGCGCGGCGAGAAGGCAGCCGGCACGATCGGGAGCACGTACCGCATGTCGAATCCAACCGCGCGATTCCAGTCGTGGAAGGAGAACGTCTCCATCGTCGCGCTCGCGCCCTCGTAGAAGAGCGTCCACGGGTTTGCGGGGAGCGCGACGCGCCAGGCGAGCAGGCGATTGCCGACCGCGATGCCCGTCGGGAACACCGGCATCCCGTACCGCTGGCTCATCAGCGATGTGTCGACGAGCGGCGATTGCACACCTCCGACGGCAAACAGCTCGAAGGGATGCGGGTCACCGGTCAGTTGTCCGATCGTCGTCGCAAGCTCGAGCGGCGGCATATCACGGCCAGCGGTCGTGATACGCAGCTTCGCGATCTGGCGGTGGTAGCGGCCTCGTGTGTCTCCCTCCGATATATGGAACTGCAGGCGCTCACGCAGACCCACTGAGCCCTGCGACTGCATCAGCGCGACCGCAACTTCTCCGAACGCGCTGCCGCGAAACGATCCGCCTCCGGCGGGCGTATCCAGGCTTGGCTCGAACCTGCCTGCGCCTCCGCCAAAGCGGGCGCGTACGTACCAGCCGTCGCCCTGCCTCGCCATGGAGATCGCCGCAAGCGATTGCATGAGCGTCGCGTCGATGCTCCGCGCCGCGGGCTGCGGCGACGTGCCGAGCGACGGTTCGTGAATCACACCAAAGGCGCCCAGCTCGACCGCCGGTCGCGGGTAGCGCCACACCAGCCGGAGCGATCCGCCCTGCGGCGTGGCGCGCTCGCCGAACGCGCCGACAGCCGTCGCGTTCAGCCGCCCGACGATGTCCCCGGTGAAGGCGGCGAGAAACGCGCCGCCGCCGTCGCCCGAGTAGTACGCGCCAGGAAGCCAGCGCTGATGCCGCGGCCCGTTGCCGTACGCGCGCGCCTCCGCGACGGGCGATGCGTCGATCACGCGCGGGGAGGGCGGATGCAGCGCCGCGAAGCCGTACCGGTCTGACTCGATGAGCATGGCGCTGTCGGCCAGTGCAGCCCCACGCGCGAATCGGCGAACGTCGAGACCTCGCGAGTGCAGTGAGAGAAACCAGATCGAGCCGTCGCGTGCGTTCACCTCCGGTGCCATGGCAGCGCCAGTGACGCGTGTGACCGTTCGCGGCCGTGCGCCTTCGATGTCCAGCAGCTCGATATTGGGAATGCCGCCGCGCTCCGAGACGAGGACCAGCGTGTCTCCCCGCAGCCACCGGGCGTCGTATCGGTTGGCGCCATCCCCGGGATCGACGTCGCGAACGTTCGAGCCATCGCCGTTGGCGACGACGATGCGCCATCGCCCGCCGTCGTTGACGCTCACGACGAATCGCCTGCCGTCGGGGTCGAAGCGCGGGCGGTAATACGACCGGCGTGCGTCCCCCGCGAGCAGCACACGCGTCTGTCCGCGCTGTAGATCGACGCCCGCGACGTCGCAGCGACCGTTACCACAGCGCATCGCGATCGCCTCCGTGCCGTTCGGGTGCGGGTCCGCGTGCATGAGCCTCGTGCTGTGAGGCACCTGAACGACGTCACCTCTCTCGGTGTCCCAGACGTACAGCGCGGGATGAATCGTCCCATCGCCGTCCCATGTCCATCGTGTCACCAGGACCCGGCGGTTGTCGGCAAACCACCGCGGCTGCGAGAACGAGGATCCGTTGCGCGCCAGCAGCGTCTTGATTGCGCGTTTCGGGAGCGGATAGGCGCGTCTGTCCGGCACGTCCTGCGGATCGCGCTTCTGCTGCTCGATCGTGCGGCGGATGGCCGCCGTGTCCTGGGGCTCGGGTGCGCTGCTCCAGACGACGACCCGCGAAGGACGCTCCGCGTCGCTCAGCATGATCGCAACGCGCTCACCGTTTGGCGACAATGCGGGATCGCCCGCGGCCCAGGTGAGATGCTGCACGAGATCGCCCTGTACGACGCCTGCGCGCTCGAGTGCCGCCTTCGCGGCCATCGCGTCGCGCGTCAGCTCGGCGGCGTGGCGGCCGTAGAGGACCGCGGGCGCGTCACCGTACACGCCCGCGAACGCGGCATCGAAGCTCCGCACGACGCGCGCGGTCATCCGCCGCCAGACGAGCACCATGCTCGTGTCTCCCTGCCGCTGCATGAGCCACTCGAGGTACGCCGAACCGCTCAGATACGCGAATGCGCCGCGGGTGAAATCATCGAACGACGACAGCTGCCGGTACGTCGGGAGATTGCCTTCTATGGCCCATTGCCGGAGCATCGCCGGGCGCCAGACGTTATTGGGACGTCCCGTGCCCGTGATGCGTCCCTCGACGGTTGTCGCGTAGCCCTCGTACAGCCAGCGTGGCGCCTTGCGCGCGATGGGACCGAGGTTTGCCGGGAGCGATGCCCAGAGCTGGCGCTGCCACCGGTTGCGCGACGGCCTCGCGAGGTGCGCGATGTGCGCCAGCTCGTGTACCGCGAGCATCTCGTCCCACGCGCGATAATCGCCGATGTCGTTGCGCGGATCCGGGGGCGTCGCCCACCAGACCGAGACGGGACGATCGAGGAAGGGGAGGGCATAGCCGTTGGGAATCGTATACGGATCGTCGATGACGACGTCGATCGGCCGGGGCGGCGCGTACCCAACCAACGACACGATCGCCGAGTCGATCGATTCAACGCGGGCGGCCACGTCGCGGGCCCAGGGCTCGAGGTCCCGGGTGAAGTGAAAGCGGTAGTTGCGTGTGGCGAGCGTGCGCCAGTCCAGCCAGGGACGCACGGGATCCTGCGACGTGGCGGGCTTTCCGTCGGCCGCAAGGAGGGCCAGGACGAACAAGGGCCGCGACAGCCGTCGCAGCCCTGGAAGAATTTCACCGGAGATCAGGTTTCGGCGTCTCACCGCGACGCGCGCACGTCCTCCGGCTGCACCGTTCCGACCCGCTTCCGACGGTTGCGCCAATCCATCAACCACGTCGCGGGGATGATGAACAACGGCGTGAGAAAGAACCCGAGGAGCGTGTTCAGCCACACAAGAGCGATATAGAAACAGCACAAGCCGATACCGACCCACAGGATGGCGAGCGGACCCTGGCTTTCCACGAGAGCTCCGAGCGTGTGTTCCTGCGGGAAAAAATAGGCGGGGGCCGCCCGGCGGCGCTACCTTAGAACCATGTTGGCGAGGGAGATGCGCGGTCGGCATGGTGTCACGGACCGCCTCGAAGGGGCGGTCCGTGCGGTCGTGCGCGCCCATGCCTCACCCGGCCATCCCGTCGTCCTGGCGGTCTCGGGCGGACGCGATTCGATGGCTCTGCTGCACGCGGTCGCCCGCGCGGCGTCCGCCGACGCGATCGTCGCCACGTTCGACCATGGCACCGGGACCGCGGCGACCCGTGCCGCCGAGCTCGTGGCGAGCGAATCGGCGCGGCTCGGGTTTCCGGTTGTCGTGGGTCGCGCGTCCGTTGCCGGAACGACGGAAGCCGAATGGCGCGCTGCACGTCATGCGTTCCTGACGGACGTCGCACGGCGCTCGCGGGGGGTCGTCGCGTTCGCACACACGCGCGACGATCAGGTCGAGACCGTGCTGATGCGTGTCATGCGTCACGCGGGCGCGCGGGGGCTCGCTGGGCTGTACGCGCGGGGTGGCGTGCTGCGTCCCCTCCTCGAGTTCTCGCGTGCTGAAGTCGCGGAGTATGCGGCCGCCGTCGGCGCGCGATGGATCGAGGATCCGACGAACGAGTCCATGCGCTTTCTCCGGAATCGTGTGCGCCGGGACCTGCTCCCCGCGCTCACGAAGGTCGCGCCAGGCCTCGAGGAGCGCCTCATCGACCTTTCGCGCGAAGCCTCGGGATGGCGCCAGCGCATGGACGACGTCGCGCGGCAGATTGCGCGCGTGGACGCAACCGGCCCGTGCTTGTCCGTGGATGCGGCCGCCCTCGGCCAGCGTACGCGTCACGAGCTGGCGGCGATTTGGCCGGCGGTGGCCGCGCTGGCCGGCGTGGCGATGGACTGGCGCGGAACGCTGCGCGCCGCGGCGTTTACAAAGGAGAGCCGCCCGGGCACGCAGATTCAGCTTTCCGGTGGCTGGGAGATCGCACGGAAACACAGCGCGTTCGAATTGCGTCGTGTGGAGGAAGCCGTGCCGGCGGCCGGGGAGGTGACGCTTGCTCCAGGTACGCGGTGGTGCGACTGGCGCTTCACGGCGACGGATGGCGACCGGGCGGTGTCAGACGACTGGACGGCGCTGCTTCCGGCGGACGTCTCGCTGACGGTGCGCTGCTGGCAACCGGGCGACCGGATGCGGGACAACCTCGGAAGACCGCGCAAAGTGAAGCGATTCCTCAGCGACGCGCACGTGTCCGGCGCGCGCCGCGCGAGATGGCCCGTCGTCCTGGCCGGCGATGAGATCGTGTGGATCCCAGGCGTTCGCCGCAGTCCCGCGGCAACCGTACGGCCCGGCCGGCCGGCAGTACTCTATGGCTGTGAGCTCGACGGTCGCTGATCCGAGACTGATGGGACGCGCGCTCAAGCGCGTCGTGTACGACGAGAAACAGATTGCGTCGCGCACGCGCGAGCTTGGCGAGGAGATCACCGGCGCCTACGGCGACGGCGACCTGCTCGTGCTCGGCCTGCTCAAGGGAAGCTTTATATTTCTGAGCGACCTGGTCCGACAGATCCGGCGGCCACTGCAGGTGGACTTCCTGGTCGCGTCGAGCTACGGCGATGACACGGTTTCGAGCGGCAACGTTCGCCTGCTGTACGATCCCGAGACCGAGCTTGAAGGCAAGCACATCCTGCTTGTCGAAGACATCGTAGATACAGGCAGGACGCTCAACCGTTTGATGGATCTGCTCAAGGCACGAAATCCGCGTTCACTCGAGATCTGCGCGCTGTTGCACAAGCATGTGGCGCGGGAGCTCAAGTATCCCACGAGGTTCGTGGGATTCGACGCGCCGAATGAATTCCTGGTCGGGTACGGGCTCGACCACGCCGAGAACTTTCGGCACATCCCGTATATCGCGAGTCTGCAGTAATGCCAGTACAGCCCCCGAAGAACAAGCGCGAGATGAACTGGGGACGGTTCTCCAAAACGTTCGCGTTCTGGATCCTGATCCTCCTGATTCCCGTCGCGCTCATTCAGCTCACCGGTGCGCGCAACGAAGCGGCGCCGAAGGTGAACTACACGTTTTATCGCTCGGAGCTCGCGCGCGACAACATCAAGGCGGTCACGATCCAGGGTGGCAAATACATCCAGGGCGATTTCCGCACGCGCGTGCTGGTGAACAATCGGCCGGTCGCTCGCTTCACGACCAATCTGCCCGCCGAGAACTCCGAGAAGGAGGTCGAGGCGCTGGCGTCCCGCGGCGTGACGATCGAGGCGCAGGATCCTCGCCCCTCGATCACGGCGTGGATCCTGAATTTCCTCCCATGGCTGCTGCTGATCGGCTTCTACCTGTTTCTGTTCCGGCAGATGCAGGCCGGCGGGGCGAAGGCGTTCTCCTTCGGCAAGTCGAAGGCGAAGCTCCTGACGGGCGACACCCCCAAGGTGACCTTCGCCGACGTCGCCGGCGCCGACGAAGCCAAGCAGGAACTCCAGGAGATCATCGAGTTTCTGCGCGACCCGCAGAAGTTCACGAAGCTCGGTGGACGTCTTCCCAAGGGTGCACTCCTTGTCGGTCCCCCGGGCACCGGCAAGACGCTGCTCGCGAAAGCGGTCGCCGGTGAAGCCGGGCGTCCGTTCTTCTCGATGTCGGGATCGGATTTCGTCGAGATGTTCGTCGGCGTCGGCGCGAGCCGCGTGCGCGACCTGTTCGAGCAGGGCAAGGCGCACGCGCCATGCATCATCTTCATCGACGAGATCGACGCGGTCGGCCGTCATCGCGGCGCCGGTCTGGGCGGCGGACACGACGAGCGGGAGCAGACGCTCAACCAGCTGCTCGTCGAGATGGACGGGTTCGAGTCGAATGACGGCGTCATCCTGATCGCGGCCACGAACCGCCCGGACGTGCTCGACCCGGCGCTCCTGCGCCCGGGCCGCTTCGATCGCCAGATCGTCGTCGACTCGCCCGACCTCAAGGGACGCGAGGGCATCCTGCGCGTGCACATGCGCAACAAGCCGATCGCGGACGACGTGGACATCACGACGCTCGCGCGCGGCACCCCCGGCATGGCCGGCGCCGACCTCGCGAACCTCGTGAACGAGGCCGCGCTCCTCGCGGTGCGCCGGAATCACGAGCGCATCTACATGATCGACTTCGAGGACGCGAAGGACAAAGTGATGCTCGGCGCCGAACGCAAATCCCTCGTGATGAAGGAGGACGAGCGCCGTCTCACGGCGTACCACGAGGGAGGCCACGCGATCTGCGGCATCAAGACGCCGGGCAACGATCCGCTGCACAAGGTGACGATCGTCCCGCGCGGCCGCGCCCTGGGCATCGCATTCGTGCTTCCCGAGGACGATCGCGTGTCCATCACGCGGCAGCAACTCGAGGCCAATCTCGTCCGGATGTACGGCGGGCGCGCCGCCGAGGAGCTCGTGTTCGGCCGCGATCGCGTGACGACGGGAGCCGCCAGCGACATCCAGCAGGCGACGCAGCTGGCGCGCCGGTACGTCACGCAATGGGGACTGTCCGACGCCATCGGGCCCATCCTCGTCGGCGACAACGAGCAGGAGCTCTTCCTCGGTCGCGAGATCCAGCATCGGCGCGAGGTGTCCGAGCGTACCGCGCAGATCGTCGATACCGAAGTGAAGCGGATCATCGAGCAGGCGTACGAGAGCGCGAAGGCGGTCTTGCAACAGAACATGGAGCTGCTGCACTCCGTCGCGCGCGCGCTGCTGGATCGCGAGACGCTCACCCGGGACGACGTGGCGATGCTCGCGCGCGGTGAGCAGCTGCCGCCGCGGACGACAGGGGCGCCGCCGGTGAAGGCGCTCGGGGTGCCACCGGTACCGTCGGCGGTCGATCCGAAGCGGAATCCGCCGCTGTTGGGGGGTCCGGAACCCTCTCCCGCCTGAGCGCGACGGCGGGAACGGGGAACCGGGAACAGGGAAGGGGGACAACTAAGACGGCGGGAACGGGGAACCGGGAACAGGGAACGGGGACAACTAAGACGGCGGGAACGGGGAACAGGGATCAGGGAACAGGATTCGGGAACGGACCTGTTCCCGTATTCTGTTCCCCGTTCCGCTTTCTAGGTTCTCCCCGTTCCCTGGTCCCGGTTCCCCATTCCCGCTTTCTAGGTTCTCCCCGTTCCCCGTTCCCTGTTCCCTGTTCCCGCAGTCGAATGCATTCGGTTTGGCAGGTCCGCGATAACCGACTGTCCCTCGATCGCCCATTGGTGATGGGCATCCTCAACGTCACCCCGGACAGCTTCAGCGACGGGGGGCGCTTTTCGTCCCGCGCGGATGCGCTCGCGCACGTGTCGGCGATGCTCGACGCCGGCGCCGATCTCATCGACGTAGGCGGGGAATCGACGCGGCCCGGGGCGGCGCCCGTGTCGGTCGAAGTTGAGCTGGATCGTGTTCTCCCGGTGATTTCCGATGTCCGCGCACGCCATCCGAAGGCGGTCCTCTCCGTGGATACCGTCAAGAGCGCCGTGGCGCGCGCCGCAATCGAAGCCGGCGCGCACGTCGTGAACGACGTAGCGGGACTGCGGCTCGATCCGGAGATTGCGGACGTCTGCGCCTCGTGCGGCGCCGGCCTGGTGTTGATGCATTCACGCGGCGGAGTCGCGGACATGGCGTCGTACTCCCATGCCAACTACGATGACGTCGCGAGCGAGGTGCTGCGCGAGCTGTACGAGCGCGTGGACGTCGCACTCGCGCGCGGCGTGGCCAGGGAGCAGATCGCGGTGGACCCCGGGATCGGGTTTGGCAAGAAGCGCGAGCACTCTCTCGCGATCCTGCGGGCGCTGCCGCGATTCATGGCGTGGGGGATGCCGGTGCTCGTCGGGTTATCACGCAAGCGTTTCATCGGTGAGATCACCGGCGTACGCGAGCCGGCGGCGCGCCTGAGCGGCACGTTGGGTGCTAGTGTGGCGGCGTTGGCATTGGGCGCCACGATCTTTCGAGTGCACGACGTGCGTCCGGCGCGCGAAGCGCTCGATGTCGCGTGGGCGATCCTCAAGGGGAAAGGGGATGGGGACGCGGGAATGGTGTAATCAGCAATGAACGGCTTCGAGCACTTCCGACTGCTGCATCCGGGTTGGCGCGACCTCCTCGAGGTCGCGATCGTCAGCTTCGTGCTGTATCGCGTGCTGCTGATCTTCCAGCGCACGCGTGCCGTCCGCATCCTGCTCGGCCTCGTCGTGCTCGTGATGACGTACGCCGCTGCGTACCTGCTCAAGCTCGGGATGATCACCTATCTCCTGGGTTTGCTCTTTCAGTACGGCGCCATCGCCCTCCTCATCGTCTTTCATCCCGAGCTGCGTTCGGCGCTCGCGCATCTGGGACGCACGCGACGCTTTTTCCCCGAGCTGGGAGACGCGGCGGTCGCCGAGGAGATCGCGCGCGCCGCCGAACGACTCAGCGGGTTGGGGATCGGCGCGATCGTCGCCGTGGAGCGGCAGGTGCGTCTCGACGAGTACCTCGCGACCGGCGTAGAGATGCAGGCACGCGTCTCCGCGGATCTGCTGGTCACGGTGTTCACGCCGTACTCGCCCCTGCATGACGGCGCCGTCGTGATTCGCGGCGACACGATCATCGGCGCGGGGTGCATTCTGCCCCTGTCGCAGGCGTCGCTCCTCGACCGCACGCTCGGCACGCGACATCGCGCGGCGCTCGGTCTCGCGGAGGAGACGGATGCGCTCGTTCTCGTCGTCTCGGAGGAAAGCTCGTCCATCTCGCTCGCCGCGCAGGGTCGTCTCTGGCGCAACCTCACGCCCGCGCAGGTAAAGCAGAAGATCATCGGCCCGCTCGACGTGGCGGAGCCGGCGAAGGTCGGGCTCAGCGCGTGAAACGCATCGACGCTGCTCTCGGCAGCGCCGTCGTTCTTCTCGCCGTCTACCTCCTCACACTCGCTCCCGACGTCACCTTCTGGGACGCGGGTGAGTTCATCGCATCGGCGCATTCGCTCGGCGTTCCGCATCCGCCGGGGACCCCGCTGTTCGTCGCGGCCATCAACGTGTGGGCGAAGCTCTTCTTTTTTCTCCCGTACGCGGTCGCCACGAATCTCTTCTCCGCGGTCGCGACGGCGTCCGCGGCGTTTCTCACGGCGGACCTGGTGCAGCGCGCCGGCGTCGTCGGCGAGATCGCGGATCGTCGCGCCATGGCGTTCGCCGCCGCCGTGTGCGCCGGTTCGATGTCCTCGGTATGGCTCAACGCCACGGAGACCGAAGTCTACGCCGCGTCGCTCGCCCTTGGCGTCTGCATGGTCTGGGTGGGCGAGCGTGCCGGCCGGCTGCGTCAGGGGCGCTGGCTGTACCTGTTGGCGTACCTCATCGCGCTCGCCGTCCCGCTGCATCTCAGCGCGCTCGTCGCGGCGCCTGTGGCCATCGCGCTGGTGGTCCACGGCGGCGATGGAATCCGCTGGCACCACGTCGCGACGTTCGGCGGCGTGTTCCTCATCGCCATGGGAGTCGGGCGCATGTCCGCGTCGGTGGCGCTGGCCGGCGCGGCGATCGTCGTCGGCGCCTTTGCGGTGCGCAAGCGCGGCGGGCGCTGGCGCCTTGCCGCCCCGCTTCCGGCCATCTCCGCACTCTTTCTCGTCGCGATCGGCTTGTCCGCGCTGTTCATCATGTACGTGCGCGCGCAGTTCGATCCCGGGATCAACCAGGGAAATCCGTCGACGCTGCACGCGTTGGCCGACGTGGTGGCGCGCCGGCAGTACGCGGTGTCACCCATCTGGCCGCGCGAAGCTCCGATCTGGCTGCAGATCGCGAATCTCGGACAGTACGTCGATTGGCAGGCGGCCCTTTCGTTCGGGCCGACGGTGCTGCCGTCGATTCTGCGCACGCTCGCAACGGTTGTCTTCATCGCGCTCGGATGGATCGGCGGAACTTCCCTCTGGCGGGCCGATCGGCGTGCAGGCATCGCCGTGTTCGGGCTGCTCGTATGCGGCGCTCTCGGCGTACTCGTGTACCTCAACCTTCATGCAGGTCCGTCGATCGGCTACGGATTCCTGCCGGCGAATACGATCCGCGAAGCGAGAGAGCGCGACTACTTCTTCGTCTTCGGATTCTGGGCGTGGGGCATTCTCTCGGGCATCGGTGCGGTTACGTTCGTGTCGCGGTTGCGGCGGCCTGCGTGGACCGGCGCGCTGCTCGCGTGCCTGCCGATCGCCCTGAACTGGCGCGCGGTGACGCGTCGCGGGGAGCCTGAGGAATCGCTGCCGCGCGTCGTCGCATTGTCACTGCTCGAGAGTACCCCGCGCAACGGTGTACTCTTCGTCGCCGGCGACAACGACAGCTATCCGCTCTGGTACGCGCAGCAGGTGCTGCGTGCGCGCCCGGACGTCGCGGTGATCACCATGCCGCTTCTGCCGACGGATTGGTATCGAGCCGAGATCCAGCGTCGCCACGGTCTTCTGACCGAGCGAGAGGCGCAGCGCTTCGAGGGACGGCTCGCGACGTCGACCGCGATCGCCAACGGCGCGCGGCGCATCGGGCGCCCCGTTGCGGCGGCGATCACGCTGCGACCGGACGAGCGAGAAGCTCTCGGAAAGGCGTGGACGTCGAGCGGGATGGTGTACGTCGAGGGCAACGTTCCTGTCGACACCGCGGCTGCGCGGCGAACGTCAGCCTGGGTCGAGCGACAGCTGCCGGACACCGCCACGCGGCCGGCGATCGATCCGGTACACAGCTACTTCCGGGGTCTGCTCGACTGTCCGGACCAACTGCTTCGCGCGACCCGAACGCGCGACGCCAGTCGGGTTGATTCAATTTGTAACTATCGGTAGGTTGCTGCCTTATGCCGTTTCTCGACCTCGCGGACCGGGTTCGGGAGGTTCGGGAGCGGATCGACGCAGCGGCTGGACGCGGCGGGCAACACGCGCCCGTCACCATCGTCGCAGTCACCAAGACCCATGGACCTGACGCGCTGCAGGCGGCCTGGGAGGTCGGGCTCGAAGACGTCGGCGAAAACCGGGTTCAGGAAGCGTTGGAAAAGATGGACGCCCTCCCCGCCGGCCAGCTGTCGTTCCGCTGGCACCTCATCGGCCACTTGCAGCGGAACAAGGTGAAGCACCTCACGCGGTTTCATTTGCTCCATTCTCTCGATCGTTCCTCGCTCGCCGATTCGGTCGACGCGCTCGGCGCTTCGCTCAACCGCACGTTCGATGCGCTGGTGCAGGTGAACGTCGTGGGTGAGACCACGAAGGGCGGCTATGACCTCACGTCACTGGAGCGCGAAGCCGAGCATCTCACGACGCTGGCCCACGTCCGCGTCCGTGGTGTCATGACGATGGCCCCCCTCGACGCGGACGAGAGCGTGCTGCGGCGCGTGTTCACGGGCGCGCGCGATGCGCGCGACGTCCTGCGCGGCGCGGGTCACCGCGAGGCAACGGAGCTGTCGATGGGGATGTCAAACGACTACGAGATCGCGGTGGAGGAGGGCGCCACCTGCGTCCGTCTCGGCACGGTGCTCTTCGGTGAAAGGACGGTGGCGCGATGAGCGACGAGATCTTCCATCTCACGCCACTCGACGTGCGGCGCTACGAGTTCGGCAAGGCGCTGCGCGGGTACGATCCGGCGCGCGTCGACCAGTTCCGCGAGCAGGTCGCCGAGGAGCTGGAGCGGCTGACGCGCTTGAATCAGGAGCTCGAGCAGAAGGCGCGGTCCTTTCACGATCAGCTCAAGTCCTTTCGCGATCGCGAGAAGGCGATGAACGAGGCGCTCGTGCACGCGCAGCAGCTGCGCGCCGAGATGCGCGAGCAGGCAGAGCGCGAGTCCGGCCTGTTGATGCGGGAGGCGCAGGCGGAGGCGGAGCGCATCGTCGCGACGGCGCAGAGCGACATCCGCCGCATGGAGGACGAGCTCGCGGCGCTCGAGCGCTTCCGGCGCAACTACCTCACGCAGCTGCGGGTGTTCGTCGAGCGGCAGCTCGCGGAGATCTCCGCGGCCGAAGCGGCGCCGTCGATTCAGCGTTCGCGGACGGAATGACGGCAGTCCTCGGAGGCTCGAGGCGCGAGGCGGGAGGTGCGGGCCTGTACGATCGATGTCTCGCGTCCGCGGAGACGATTCGCGCACGGTGGCCGCAGACCCCGGAGGTCGCGATCATCCTGGGCACGGGACTGGGGGCACTCGGCGCGGCCATCGAAAACGCGACGGTCATCGAGTATCGCGACCTCCCCGATTTCCCACTGTCGACCGTCGAATCGCACGCCGGCCGGCTGCTCTGCGGCACGCTCGCGGGGACGAACGTCATCGCGATGCAGGGCCGCTTTCATCGCTACGAGGGATACTCGCTTCAGCAGGTGACGTTTCCGGTGCGCGTCCTCCACGCCCTCGGTGCGAAGACGCTGATCGTCTCGAACGCCTGCGGCACCGTGCGCGCGGAGTGGAAGCCGGGCGACCTGATGCTGATGGCGGACCACATCAATCTGCTCGGCGACAATCCGCTCGTCGGACCGAATGACGACCGCCTCGGCCCACGTTTCCCGGACATGTCGCAGCCCTACGACGAGAGCTTGCGCGCGCTCGCCCGCGCCGTCGCGCGCGAGCAGGGGATCACGCTCCGCGAGGGCGTGTACGTCGCCGTGTCCGGCCCGAACCTCGAGACGCGCGCCGAGTATCGCATGCTGCGTGAGATGGGCGCGGACGTCGTCGGCATGTCGACGGTGCCCGAGGTGATCGTGGCGGTGCACGCCGCGATGCGCGTGCTGGGCCTCTCGATCATCACGGACTCCGCCGTCCCGGAAACGCTGAAGCCGACCACGCTCGAGGAAATCGTCAAGGCTGCAAACGCGGCCGAGCCGTCGCTGACGGCGCTGGTCCGCGGCGTCGTCGCGCGGCTTCCGGCATGACGATGACGAAGCCGGAGGCACGATACGCGGAGCTAACGCCATCGCGTGCCGCGGACGATCTCGAGCGCGAGCTGCTCGACCGCTGGCGTGAGGAGAAGCTCTTCGAGCGTACGGTCCGCGCGCACGCGGACGCCCGCGCGTTCGTGTTCTACGACGGCCCGCCGACCGCGAACGGCCGTCCGGGCATCCACCACGTTTTCTCGCGCACGCTCAAGGATCTCTTCTGCCGTCACCGCGCGATGAAGGGGTACTACGTCGCGCGCAAGGCCGGGTGGGACACGCACGGCCTGCCGGTGGAGATCGAGGTCGAGAAACAGCTCGGCATCAGCGGGAAGCAGCAGATCGAGGCCATGGGCGTCGCGGAGTTCAATCGGCTGTGCCGCGAGAGCGTGTGGAAATACAAGGATGACTGGGAAAAGCTCAGCGAGCGCATCGCGTACTGGCTCGACTACGAGCATCCGTACATCACGTACACGAACGACTACATCGAGAGCGTGTGGTGGGCGCTGAAGACGCTGTTCGACCGGGGATTCCTGGTCCGCGGCCACAAGATCCTGCCGTACTGCCCGCGGTGCGGGACTGCGCTGTCGAGCCACGAGGTCGCGCAGGGGTATGAGGACGTGGAGGATCCGAGCGTGTATGTGGCGCTGGAGCTGTCTGGAGCCGGGAGGCGGGAGGCGGGAGCCAGCGCGCACGCTCCAGCCTCCAGCCTCCCGTCTCCCGCCTCGCGGATTCTCGTCTGGACCACTACGCCCTGGACGCTCGTCTCCAACGTCGCCCTCGCGGTGCATCCCGATCTCGACTACGTCGAGGTCAAACGGAAAGGAAAGGACGAGCCGAATCTCATTCTCGCCGAAGCGCGGCTGCCCGGCGTCTTCGGCGCTGATTGGGAGAGCCGCTGGGAGGTCGTCGCTCGGTTGAAGGGCAGCGACATGCTGGGCTGGCAGTACGAGCGTCCCTTCGACTGGCTCGAGTATCCCGCGGGCGCGAAACACGAGATCGTCGTCGCCGGTGATTTCGTGTCGGCCGAGGACGGCAGCGGTGTCGTGCACATGGCCCCCGCTTTCGGCGCGGACGATTACGCCGCCGGGCAGAAGTACGGGCTCGCGTTCCTGCAGCCGGTGAACGCGCGCGGCGAGTTTCCGCAGGACGTGCCCGTGGTCGGCGGGATGTTCGTCAAGAAAGCCGACGCGCTGCTGATCGAGGAGCTGAAAAAGCGCGGCGTGCTGTGGAAGGCGGGGAAGATCACGCACTCGTATCCGCATTGCTGGCGTTGTCATACGCCGCTGCTGTACTACGCGCGCGGCTCGTGGTTCGTGAAGACCACGGCGTACAAGGACGACATGATGGCGCGGAATGCCGCCGTTGCCTGGCATCCGCCCGAGATCGGGACAGGACGTTTCGGCGAGTGGCTGGAGAACAACGTCGACTGGGCCATCTCGCGCGATCGATACTGGGGGACGCCGCTGCCGGTGTGGGTCTGCGATCGCGACGACGCGCACGTGGAGGCGATCGGCAGCTATGCGGACCTCGCGAAGCGCACGGGCACGCAGCTGCCGGAAAACTTTGATCCGCACAAACCGTTCGTGGACGAGCATCGCTGGAGGTGCGCCGAATGCGCGGGCGAGATGCGACGTGTGCCCGAGGTGATCGACACGTGGTTCGATTCCGGCTCGATGTCCTTCGCGCAGTGGCACTTTCCCTTCGAGAACAGGGACGTCGTCGCGCGCCAGTTTCCCGCGGACTTCATCGCCGAGGGCGTGGATCAGACGAGAGGCTGGTTCTACTCGCTGCTGGCGATCGCGGCGGGATTGGGTGATGCGTTGCCGAACAATGAGTCGGGAGGCGGGAGGCGGGAGGCGGGACGCGTTTCGTTTTCTCCAGCCTCCAGCCTCCAGCCTCCCGCGCTCGGGTCTGCCGCACCCTACAAAGCCGTCGTCGTCAACGACCTCGTGCTCGACAGCGAGGGCAAGAAGATGTCGAAGCACGTCGGCAACGTCGTCGATCCATGGCGCATCATGCGCGAGTACGGCGCCGACGCGACGCGCTTCTTCCTCATCGCCTCGAGCGACGTCTCGATCCCCAAGCGCTTCGACGAGCGCGCGATCCGCGATCTCGCGGTGCGTTTCTTCGTCCAGTTGAAGAACGTCTACAGTGGCGTGTTCGCGCAGTACGCGAATTTCGGCTGGTCGCCGTCGCCGCTGGATCCGGCGCCGGAAGAGCGCGCCCTGCTCGACCGATGGATGCTGTCCCGTCTCACGGCGGTGGAGAGCGAGGTCGACGACTTTCTCGAGCGGTACGACGCGACGTCGGCGGCGCGTGCCCTCATGACGTTCGTCGACGACGAGGTGGCCAACTGGTACGTGCGTCGCAGCCGCGATCGCTTTTACGACGTGGACGGCGCCGACAACCGCGCGGCGTTCGCGACGCTCCACGAGGTCCTCGTCGTGGTGTGCCGGCTGCTCGCCCCGATCGCGCCCTTTCTGCCCGACTGGATGCACCGGCAGCTCACCGGCGATTCCGTGCATCTCGCGACCTTCGTTCGCTCGGAACGCGCGGCGCGTGATGCGGCCCTCGAAGCGGCGATGGGCGCCGTGCGGCAGCTCGCGACGCTGGGCCGCGCGGCGCGGGAGGCCGCGAAGATCAAGGTGCGGCAGCCCCTCAGGCGCGCGGTGTGCGTCGCGCCCGCGGTGGACGGCAAGCTGCTGCAGCAGCTCGTTCCGCTGCTCGCGGCGGAGCTGAATGTCAAAGTCGTGGAGTTCGCGACATCCGGCGACGCATTCGTCACGCTGAAGGCGAAGCCGAACTGGAAGTCCCTGGGAAAACGCTTCGGCAAGCGCGCGCCACTCGCGGCGGCAGCGATCGAGGCATTCACCTCGGACGACCTGCGGCGATTCGAGGCCGGCGAGCCGCTCGCGATCTCGATCGAGGGAGACACGCACGAGCTGACCGCCGACGACTTGACGATCCAGAAGAGCGCCTCCGGAGAACTACTGGTGCAGGAGGCCGCCGGATTCGTCACGGCGATCGATCCGACCGTCACAGAAGAGCTCCGCCTCGAGGGGATGGCTCGCGAGCTTATCAGCCGGGTACAACGGATGCGTAAAGAAGCCGGTCTCGCGGTGAGCGATCGGATTCGTCTCGCGATCACCGGCGACCGGGAGGTCCGTGAGGCGGTGTCCAAGCATCGGGAGTGGATCGCGAGCGAGGTCCTGGCTACCGAGCTTCTGGACAACCCGGGTATCTTTCACGATTCCATTACAGAGCAGGCTATCGACCTCGACGGGGTCGCGGCCCGCATCGCGCTAACGCGGACGGAGTAGCATGGCGACCACCAAGAGTGACAAGAAGCCGAAGGCGATGCCCAAGAAGCAGCTGCAGTACTTCGAGAAGCGGCTGCTCGAGGAGCGTAAGCGCGTGCTCAAGGAGCTCGGTCATCACGACGAGCTGTTCAATACGAGCCAGCAGGCGTCGGACGGCGACTTGAGCGCGTACTCGTTCCACATGGCGGATCAGGGCACGGACGCGATGGAGCGCGAGAAGGCGTTTCTCTTCGCCAGTCAGGAAGGACGCTTCCTCTGGCACATCGATCAAGCGCTTCGCCGCCTCTACAAGTCTCCCGAGACGTTCGGAAAGTGCCACAACTGCGGGAAGGACATCGCGTACGACCGGCTCGACGCGCTGCCCCACGCCCGCTACTGCATCGACTGCAAACAGCGCGAAGAAGATGCAAAGCGGTAGGAACGGCCGGCTGTTCTGGCCGATCCTGATCTCGATCGTCGCCAGCGACGTCATCACGAAAGCGCTCGCGGTGCGCGGCCTCGATCCGCGCACGCCTGAGAAGGTGTTCGGCGACTGGCTGCGCTTCACGCTGGTCTACAATCCCGGCGCGGCATTCGGGCTGCACGTGGGCAATCAATCGCGCTGGGTATTCATGGCGCTGACCATTGCCGCGCTGCTGATCCTCGGACGCTTGTATCTCTCGTCCCGGCCCGGTGAGCGCGCGCGCGTCATGTCGCTCGCGCTCGTGTGCGGCGGTGCGCTGGGAAACCTCATCGATCGCATCCGCTCGGAGCTGGGTGTCATCGACTTTCTCGACGTCGGAATCGGCGACGCGCGCTGGCCGACGTTCAATGTCGCCGACATGGCGGTCAGTGTCGGCGCGTTTCTGCTCGCGGTCGTGCTGTGGGCGGAGGATCGTCCGTCGGAGGAGGGGAAGGCCGCGTCCGTCAGCCTCGTATCCGGCGAGCTGCGTCACGAGTCGGGCGAGGCGTCGTAGCGGCCGGAATGTCCGGCGCAAATCCGCACGGCCGCCTCTTCTGGGGAGCGGCCATTACCGTCGTGATCCTGGACGTGGTCACGAAGCTCTTCGCCGAGAAGTATCTCTTTCCGCCCCACGTGCCGCATCGCGTCATCGGCGACGTCGTGCGCCTCACGCTCGCGTACAATCCGGGTGCCGCGTTCAGCATGTCGCTCGGCCGCGCGTCGCGCGTCATCTTCGGCTCCTTTGCCGTCGCCGCTCTCGTCATCCTGTGGCGTCTCTACCGCGGCGCGGGACCGGATGATCGCGCGAAGGTGCTTGCGATCGGCCTCGCATGGGGTGGCGCGGCCGGCAATCTCATCGATCGGTTTCGATCGCTATCGGGTGTCGTCGACTTCATCGACATCGGCGTGGGCAGCGTGCGCTTCTGGACGTTCAACGTCGCCGACAGCGCGGTGACGGTAGGCGCGGTACTGCTCGGGTGGGTGCTGCTGCAGGAGGATCGAAAGCAAGCCGGGCGGCGGGAGTCGGGAGGTGGGAGGGAAAACGCAGACGCTCCGGCCTCTCGCCTCCAGCCTCCCGTCTCGCAGCCTCCCGGCTCGCAGACTCCCGGCTCGCGTGAGTGATCGCTTTCCGGCTCCCGAGGACGCGCCGCGGCTCGACGTCCTGATCGCGCGGCAGCTGGACATCTCACGCAATCAGGCCGCGACGCTCATCGCGAACGGCAACGTGCTCGTGGCAGGACGTCGCGAAAAAGCCAGCTATCGCGCCACGCCGGGTGAGGACATCGCCGTCACGTTGCCGCCACCGTCCGAGCGTGAAGTGCTCGGCGAGCAGATCCCGCTCGACGTCAGGTACGAGGATGACGACATCGTCGTCATCGACAAGGCCGCCGGGATGGTCGTGCATCCGGCACCCGGCAACTGGACCGGGACGCTGGTGAATGCGCTCAAGGGTCGCGGAGAGCCGCTGTCGAGCACCGACGATCCGACGCGCGAGGGTATCGTCCACCGTCTCGACAAGGAGACCTCGGGCCTGCTGCTCGTTGCCAAGACCGATCGCGCGCATCGCGTGCTCGGCGCCGCGATGTCCTCGCGCAGCATCTCGCGCCGCTACGCGACCATGTGCTGGGGGCACCTGACGGACGAAACGACGACCGTCGATAAGCCGATCGCGCGAGATCCCAGAAATCGCCAGCGCATGGCGATCGTTCAGAGCGGCAAGCCTGCCAAGACGGCATTTGTCCGTCTGGCGCGTCTCGATCCCGGCGATCTCCTGAGGGCGCACCTCTTTACAGGACGGACCCACCAGATTCGCGTGCACCTCGCGTCGTTAGGGCATCCGGTGATTGGTGACGATACTTATGGCGGCGGGGGCGGCCGCCGTCTCGTCGCACTTCCGCCCAAGCGCCACTTTCTCCACGCAGCCTGGCTGATGTTCAAGCATCCCGTCACCGGTGAGCAAATCGACATTCGATCGCGCCTTCCCGAGGACCTCCGGACCGCGCTGATACGCGCGGCGGACGGCGCGATTCCCGCCGACCACGGCGATCCGCTGGAGCTGCTCGGCTTCTATCGTACCGGCCTCTGAATCGTCCATAATCCGGGTCCTTTTGCGCCCGTAACCCGGTCTCTGGTCAGCCCTTACGAGGATTCAGCCGGTTGAGTCACACCGTACTCATCTGCGACGACGTCGTGTACATCCGAACGCTCCTATCCGACATCCTCGCCCGCGCGGGGTTCGAGGTCATTGGGGAGGCGTCGTCGGGGGCCCAGGCCATCGCGGAGTACAAGAAGCTCAAGCCGGATTTCGTCACGATGGACATCGTGATGCCCGATGGCGGTGGCATCGAGGCCGTTCGCGAGATCTGCCGCTTCGACAAGGACGCGCGGATCCTCATGTGCAGCGCGATGGGGCAGCAGGCGCTCGTGGCCGAAGCGCTCGCTGCCGGCGCCAAGGACTTCGTCGTGAAGCCCTTCGAGACGAGCAGCCTGCTCGAGGCCATTCAGCGCGTGCTGCAGTGATCATGGCGGCTGCAGGGGAGAACGGCGTCGTAGTATCGGAGCGCGATCGCGAGATTCTGCGGTCGTTCGCGCGGCGTATCGACGCCACCGATGCGGGCGCGCACAACAACCTCGGCGTCCTGTACTACAAGAAAGGCATGTACGAGGAGGCGGTGAGCGTCTTCATGCGCGCGATCGAGCTCGAGCCGCGCATGCAGGTGGCGCAGCGCAACCTCGAGATCGCGTACCTGAACAGCGGCGCCGCGGACGCGCGCATCGGGCAGCTGCGCGAGGCGCTACGCATGAGGCCGAGCGATCGCGACGCTCGCTGGGAGTTGGGACGCACCCTGTCGATGCTCGGACGCCACTCCGATGCCATCACCGAATTCACGGAGCTGCTTAAGTACCACCCGAATGACGTCGGAACGCTGATCCAGCTCGGCCTCTCGGAGAAAGCCATCGGCGACGTCGACATCGCGCAACGGTGGTTCGAGCAGGCGCTGGCCGCCGATCCGAACAGCTCCCTCGTGTACTTCTACCTCGGCGAGATCGCGTATCACCGCGGGCTCAACGACCACGCCCTCGTGAAGCTCCAGCACGCGATCGAGCTGAACCCGCAGAATCACGAGGCCCTCTATCTGCTCGGCTTCGTGCTCGGCGACGCGGGGATGCCGGAGGAGGCGCGCGAAATGACGCGGCGCGCCATGGCGCTGAATCCGAACCTGACCCGCGCGCACGCGAACCTCGCCCTCACCCCGCCGAAGCGGGAGAACTACGTCGAGAAGTCGCAGCGCGACTTCGCGCGCGAGATGCAGATGGAGGCATCCGAGGAGACGCAGCTCACCCACTACAACCTCGGCACCGCATTCCGGCAGAAGGCGTACTACATCGAAGCGATGAACGAATACCGCGTCGCGCTCCAGCGCGGCGAGGATCGCGATCTCGTGGAGCAGGCGATGGCGGAGGTGCATCTGCTGCGGGGCGAGGCGGCGGAAGCGCTCGACCTCTACGACTCCATCATCCGTCGCCAGCCGCGCAGCCCCAAGCTGTGGAACGAACGCGGCGTGGCCCTGCATCAGGCCGGCCAATACCTCGATGCGCAGCAGAGCTACCGCAACGCCATCGAGTGCGATCCCGCATATCCGCTCGCCTACAACAACCTCGGCGTCGCGCTGTATCACGCCGGCCAGCCAGAGCCCGCGTTCGAGGCGTTCCGCAGGGCGCTCGAGGTGAACGGCACGTTCGTCAAAGGGCGGCTGAACCAGGCGCTGCTCCTCTACAAGAGCAAGCGCTTCCAGGTCGCGCTCGAGGCCTATCGTCAGGTGCTGGCCGTCGTTCCCGAGCATGCGGTGGCGTGGAACGGCGTGGGGCTCGTGCTTGCGGACCTGCGGAAGTTCGACGACGCGCGCAACGCGTTCGCGCGAGCGATTCAGGCGCGGCCGAACTTCGCCGAAGCGCATTACAACCTGAGCTTCACGCTGTCGAACCTCGGCGACTTCGAGGGCGCGCTGCGCGAGACCAAGATTGCGCTCGAGCTCGACCCGTACTACGTCGCCCAGAAGTTCGAGCTCGCGATCGACCTGCAGCATGAAGATCCCGAGATCTCCATCCAGCCGGATCTCGGCGAGGAGAAACGCGCGGACGAGGCCGTGGAGGAGTTCGAGTACGATCCCAGCGTGCTCGATTCGCTGTTCCGATCGCTGACGCCTCCGGCGTCGCGGCGCTCCGTGCCCGCCGCACTGGTCGCCGACGCGGATCCCTTCGCCATGGCGATGGATTATCTGTCGAAGGGCTTCTTCGATCGCGCGCAGACCGAGACGCTGCGCGCGCTCGCGCGCGGCGGCGATCGAGCGCGGGGGAACACGCTGCTCGGAGACATTTTCTCGAAGCAGGGACTCTGGGGCGAGGCGCTCGAGCGCTATCGCGAGGCGCGGCGCGAGGCACCGGACCATCTCGCCGCGATGACGGGCGAGGCGACGGCGCTGCTGCGCGTCGGACGCGCGAACGAGGCGCGGCTCGTCGCGGAGGCGGCGCTGCATCGCGCGCCCAACGACATCGAGACCCTGATGCTGGCGGCGTCCGCCCGCGGCGACGCAGGCGATCCGGCGGCGGCGCTCGCGGCGCTCGATACCGCGCGGCGCGTCGCTCCGATGCGCGCGGACGTGCACAAGCACATCGGCGACATCGCGCGCAAGCTCGGCGATGGAGACGGTGCCGTCGCCGCGTATCGCGACGCGCTCACCCTCGACTCGCAATACGCGGTCGTCCGCTACTCCCTCGCCCGCGTGTACATCGAACGCCGCCAGTGGCACGAGGCGGAGGAGGAGCTCACGGCGGCGCTCGATGCGGTACCCACGTACGCGGAAGCGACGCTGACGCTCGCCGCGCTGCGCCGCGAGCGTGGGCGTGCCGAGGAGGGACTGCCGCTGCTCATCGATCTGCTGCAGCGCGACCCCTATCATTTCGACGCCCTGATCGCCCTGGGCGAGACACTGCTGGCGCTGGGACGCAAGCAGGACGCGGTGACCGCGTTCGCGCGCGTGCTGCGCTTCGATCCGAAGCATGTGGGTGCGCTGTTCCACGTCGGCGGGTTGCTCGCGGAGCAGCACCGGTATCGCGACGCCGTCGAGCGGTGGCAGATGGTCATCGAGCTCGCGCCCCAGAGCGATTTCTCGCGCCGCGCGCGCCGCGAGATCCGTACGGCGGGCGATCTGCAGCACATCTTCGGCGCCCGCCTCGCGAGCTGACGCATGCCGATCGAAGGCCCGCTCCGCGAGCTTGGCATCCATGACGTCTTCCAGCTGCTCGATCTGAGCCGGAAGACGGGAATGCTGCGCGTGACGTCGGAGCTGCGCGACGACGAGGGCGTCGTGTACTTCGCCCGCGGCCGTGTCGTGAGCGCGAACATTCGCAGCCGGCCGGTGACGCCCCAGAGCACGCCGATCACCGACCGGGAGCGCCAGCGCAAGGCGCGCCAGCAGATCGAATCGACCGTCTTCGAGCTCATATCGTGGCGCGAGGGCTTCTTCTCCTTCGAGGAGCGCGACCTCACGGATCTGCCGACGCAATCGGGCGTACAGGTCGCGACCGAGTCGCTGCTCATGGAGGGCGCGCGCCGCATCGACGAGTGGTCACGTATCGCCGACAAGGTGCCCAACCTCGGCATGGTGCCGGTGCTCGCGGCCGTCGAGGACGGCCACGAGTCGCAGCTCGATCTGCTGCCGCACGAGTGGGAAGTGCTGACGATGATCGACGGGAAGCGCGATCTGCGCGCGATCGCGGCGGCGCTCGGGCGCAGCGAGTTCGACGTCGCGAAGATCGCGTACGGCCTGGTGACGACGGGCGTCGTCCAGCTGCGCGTGCCGCCGCGACCCAGCCAGGAGACGCAGACGCAGGCGGCGGAGCGCGCCGAGGCCGCGTCGCATCTGCACCTCGGCTTTACCGCGCTGCGCTCCGGCAACCTGCAGGCGGCGCGCAGCAGCTTCGAGCAGTTTCTCGCGCTGGCACCTGACGACGCGGAAGCGCCGAAGGCGAGATCCGCGCTCGAGGCCGTGCATCGGCTGCTCAACGTGATGGCGGGTCCGAATGGCTGAAGACGTCCGCCTGTGGAGTGACGAGCTCGCGCGCGATCCCAGCAGCCTCGTGTTTCTGCCGCTGGCGGAATCGCTGCGCAAGCAGGGGCAGCTCGACCTGGCGAAGAAGGTCGCGCTGCGCGGCCTGGAACGTCACCCGCACAACGCGGACGCGCACGACCAGCTCGCGCGGATCCACGCGGACGTCGGTGATCTCCAGTCTGCGTTCGACGAATGGGACATGGTGCTGCGTCTCGTCCCCGGCCACCTCGGCGCGATCAAGGGGATGGCGTTCATTCGCTTCCAGCAGGGCCGGCTCGAGGAGGCGGAGCAGCTGCTGCTGCAGGCCACGGAGCCGGATCCGGACATCACGGCGGCGATCGATACGATCCGGCGAAGCAGCGGCGGCCGAGGCAGCAGCGGCGGCATTCCGCAGGTGCCCGAGGAATTCGAGATCCCCTCGGATCCGCGGCTCCTCTTCGTCGACATTCTCGCGAACGACCAGACCGCGATGATGCTCGACAAGGACGGGCTGGTCCTGGCGGGCGCGTACTACGCCGCCGACGGGCGCAACGTCGCCGAGGACGTGGGCGCGAGCCTGTCCGGCGTGTCGGACGAAGCGGTACGCGCGACGAAGCACCTCAACATCGGCGCGTGGCGCTCGATCCTGTTCGAGACGGAGGCGGCCACGGTGTCGCTGTCGCCCGCGCCGGACGGCCCGGCCGCCGGTGGGCTGATCGTCGTCGCCGCCTCGCCGTCGACGCCGCTCGGCCTGCTGCGGCGGCAGCTCGACCGGTGCGTGTCGAGAACGACGATGTGGCTCACCGGCGGTGCGCGGGGGGCGTCGTGAGCACGCCATTCACGGCGGTCCTCGAGACGCTGACGCGCCAGCGCGGCGTGCGCGCGAGTCTCGTGGTGGGCGCGAAGGACGGCATGACGATCGAGTCGAACCTGCAGATCGGTCAGGACGGCAATCGCGTCGCCGCGCTCGCGGCGTCCCTGTATCGCAAGGCGCGCAAGTCGTCCGCGGCCGCCGGCCTGGGTGCCACGGGGTTCATGCAGCTCGAGGCCGAGACGGGGCGCATCTGCGCGCTCGGCGGTGAGGAGATCGTGCTCGTCGTCGTCGCCGACCGCACCGCGAACGTCGGACTGATTCGGGTCGAGATGTTGCGGGCGGCGGAGGCCCTCGCGTGATCAAGTCCTCCGTCGAGGCATGGATCGAGGAACCGCTGCGCAAGTTCGTCGAGGAGGCGGGCGTCGCGCTCGCGCTGCTGCTGCACCCCAGCGGACAGGTGCTCGCGCAGTACGGCTTCTCCCGCGCGGTGGACATCATGTCGGCGTGCGCGCTGGCGGCGGCGATTCACGTGTCGGCGACGGAGCTGGGGCGGCAGCTGGAGGGAAAACCGTTCTCGGGATTACACCATGCGGGCAAGCAGCGCGAGGTGTTTCTCGCGGAAGTTCAGACGCCGCGGGGCGCCTACATTTTTCTCACGGTATTCGACGAAGGCAGCTCGCTGGGGCTGGTGCGGATGTACTTCGACGAGTTTCGCGTGAATCTCGCAAAGGCCGCGCCGCCACCTCCCGCCGTCCAGGAACCGACGTTGAACGAGAATTTCGAGCGCGAGCTGAATCGCAATCTCGCTGCGTTGTTCGGGAGAGCTTGATCGTGTTGACAGCGGAAATGGGAAATCGGAAATGGGAAATGGGTCCGGCATCCATCGCGGACGCATCCCGAGCCCATTTCCCATTTCCCATTTTCCATTTCCGCATTTCCAACGCATGTCGCTAGTCAACTACCAGACGCGCGAGATCACCTGCAAGATCGTCTACTACGGCCCCGGTCGGTCGGGTAAGACGACGAATTTGCATTACATCTATGGGCAGGTTCCCGAGGAGCGGAAAGGCAAGATGGTCTCGCTCGCGACCCAAACCGACCGCACGCTGTTTTTCGACTTCCTTCCGCTGGACCTCGGGACGATCAGCGGGTTCACGACGCGGTTCCAGCTGTATACCGTGCCAGGGCAGGTGTATTACCAGGCGACGCGAAAGCTCGTGCTGCAGGGCGCGGACGGCGTCGTCTTCGTCGCCGACAGTCAGGCGCGCCAGCTCCAGGAGAACATCGAGAGCTTTCAGGACCTCCACGAAAACCTCGCGGAGCAGAGCGTGGATCCTCGGTCGATTCCGCTCGTGATCCAGTACAACAAGCAGGATCTCCCCAAGGAGCTGATCCTGACGACGACGGAGCTCCAGGACGCCATCAACTTCCGCGGCGTGCCCGACTACGCCGGCGATGCGCTGCACGGGCCGGGTGTGTTCGAGACGCTGCGGGGGATCTCGGAGCTTGTGCTCAAGCGGCTAAGTGCCGGTGCGCGGACATGAGCATCGCGTCGTTTGCGTCCGCGCACGGAGGCGTCCAATGCAAGTAGACGCCCGCCATCGCTTCGAGAACTTCGTCACCGGTTCCGCGAACCGGCTGGCGGTGGCCGCGGCGCATGCAGTCGCCGAGCAGCCCGGGCTCACGTACAACCCGCTCTTCATTTACAGCAGCTCGGGTCTGGGCAAGACGCATCTCATCGGCGCGATCGGCAACCTGGTGCGGCAGAAGCAGCCCGAGCTCAGCGTCGAGTACGTCACGCTCGAGGACTTCATCGAACAGCACCACGCGGCGATCGCGTCGAACGAAGCCGAGCGATTCAAGCAGCGCTACGGCCGCGTCGACGTGCTGTTGCTCGACGACGTGCAGTTCCTGACCGGGCGTCGTGAGACGCAGACGGAGCTGCTGCGCCTGCTCAACGCGCTCACCGGCACCGGACGCCAGGTGGTGATGACGAGCGATCGGCAGCCGTCGGAGATCCCGGACGTGGACGACCGGCTGATCACGCGCCTTGCCGGCGGTTTGATCGTCGACATCGGCGCGCCGGACTACGAGACGCGCATCGCGATCATGCGCGCGAAGTGCAACGAGCGCGGCGTGCGCTTCAACACCGGCGTCGTCGAGGAGCTGGCGAAGCTCGAGTTCGGGAACGTCCGTGAGCTCCAGGGCGCGCTCAACCGGCTGATCGCGACGCAGACGCTCGGCGGAAATCCCGTGAAGCCCGATCAGGTCGCGTCGATGTTCGGGCCCGCGACGAGTCCGACCGCGGTGCCGGTGAGCGCGAGTGGCACGCCAGCCGCGGCGCCGATGCCCGCCGGCGCGCCGGCGCCGCCCACCAGCGGCCAGCGGCGGCCGTCGAGAAAGTCCGTGCGTCTCAACATGGACTTCCAGAGCTTCGTGAGCGACATCGCGACGGCGGTGCAGGAGCACGTCGATCCCTGGAAGCTCAAGGCCGCGGAAGCGGTCGCGTACTGGACGGAGGAAGGCTACCGCACGACGCAGCTGCAGCTGATGCTGCAGAACGCCGCGCCGACCACGGACTTCGAGGGGGGGTTGCGTTCGTACTTCGCGGCGGTGGAGCGCCTGCGCCAGCTCGAGGGCGAGGCCACCGCGCTGGACCCGGAGTTCGGCGCCAATCCGGTCTTCCGCGATCCGGCCAAGCTGGCGGAGGCCGAAGAGCTGGTGCGGCGCGCGTTCGAGAGCGCGGCGCCGCCGCCGGGACCCTCGCCCGCGTTCGCGCGAACGCAGTTCGAGGTCGGGCCCAGCAACCAGCTCGCCGTTCGCGCGGCGGACGCGGTCATCGAGGACCCGGGGCGGAAGTACAATCCGCTCTTCGTCCACGGACCGAGCGGCGTCGGCAAGACGCACCTCGTCAACGCGATCGGCAACGAGATCATCAACCTCAGCGGCGGCGCGTCGATCGTGGCATGCGTGAGCGCGCAGATGTTCATGGACGAGCTCATCGCCGCATTGCAGGACGGCAGCGTGGACCGCTGGCGCCAGCGCTATCGCGGCGCGGACGCGCTCGTGATCGACGACATCCAGTTCGTCGCGGGCAAGGAACGCACGCAGGAGGAGCTCTTCCACGTATTCAACGCGCTGTACGGGGAGGGTAAGCAGCTCGTGTTCGCCAGCGATCGGCCGCCGCGACTTCTCGAGGGGCTGGAAGACCGCTTGCGGTCCCGCTTCGAGGGCGGGCTCGTCGTCGAGATGCAGCCGCCGGATCGTGTGCTTCGCGAGAAGCTGTACGCGCACTACATGAGCGAGCTCGACATGCAGGACCCGCCGGCGCTCATCGCGTATCTCGCGGATCGGCCGGCGACGAGCGTGCGCGAAGTGATCGGGATCGTGAACCGATTGAAGGCGGCGGCGGACATCGTGCACGTCCCGCTCTCGCTCGGTCTCGCCAAGCACGAGCTCGAGCAGGGCGCGCCCGCGCAGCATGCGCCGGCGCCGCAGCACGGCGGCGCCAACGCGTTCTTCCTGAACGACCAGAAGATCGTCTGGCACCTGCCCGATCTCAGCGCGCGTCTCATCGAGGAGCCGCGCTGATGGCGATCAAGGGCTCACTCAAGGAAGCGTCGCTCCCCGACGTCCTGCAGCTGCTGGCGATGGGCAAGAAGACCGGCTGCCTCAGCGTCACGCATCGCAACAACTTCGGATACATCTACTTCCAGAAGGGGAAGATCACGTACGCGTCGATCGTGAATCGGCGCGACCGTCTCGGCGACATGCTCGTGAAGGCGGGCTCCATCACGCAGGAGCAGCTCCAGGCGGCGATCGACGCGCAGGGCAAGCAGCGCGACAAGCGCATCGGCGACCTGCTGGTCGACCTCGGCTACATCACGCGCGAGCGGCTGCACGAGCACGTGCGCATCCAGATCGAGGAGGCCGTCTATCTCCTGTTCACGTGGAACGAGGGGACCTTCAACTTCGAGGCGGACGTCCTCCCGGAGCGTCAGGATCTGCTCGTGTCGATCAGCCCGGAGTCGCTGCTGCTCGAGGGCGCGCGCCGCGTCGACGAGTGGGGATTGATCGAGAAGAAGATCCCGAGCTTCGACATGGTGTTCGACGCCGATTGGCGAAAGCTCGCCGCCACGGATCTCCCGCTCAGCAGCGAACAGCAGACCGTGCTGCAGCATCTCGACGGCAAGCGCGACATCACGCACGTGGTCGAGGCCTCGGGGCTCGTGGAGTTCGAGGTCGGCAAGGCGCTGTACGGCCTGCTGACCGCGGGACTGATCCACCGCGTCGGCCGGAACAGCAGGGTCGGGCTCACGGCGGTGCCGGAGGCCAAGGGTGACGAGCATCGCAACCTTGGGCTCGCGTTCTATCGCACGAGCATGTTCGACGAGGCCTTGCGGGAGTTCGGCCTCGTCCTCGAGGCGAACAAGGACGACGTCATGGCGCGCTTCTACGTCGGTCTGTGCCTGCTGCGCCAGGGAAAGTGGAACGAGGCGATCGAGGCCTATCAGGAGACGACGGCGCGTCCCGGTGCGCGATCGGCGGCATTCTACAACCTCGCCATCGCTCTCGAGCGCGTCGGACGCTACGACGAGTCGCTGACGGCGCTGCAGGACGCGGTCAGGCGCGGCGCGGCGAAGGACGCGCGCGTCCAGACGTCGATCGGCATCGTGACGCTGATGACCGGCGACGTCGCAGGCGCCGATGGCGCTCTCACCGGCGCGAAGGTGCTGTGGAACGGCAAGCCGTCGGCGGCCTGGTACCACTACGCGATGCTCGCGGCGGCGCTGAGCGGTGATCTCACGCGCGCGCGGCACATCGCCGACGAGGGAACGTCCAATCACCCGCAGGACGCGGCGCTGCACAACAACCGCGCTGCGCTGCTCGAGCATCTCGGCGCGTACGACGATGCGCTCGCCGCGGCGGAAAAAGGCCTCGCGATCGATCCGTCGCTGCCGCAGCTCCACAAGAACGTCGGTGATCTCTATCAACGCGCCAACCGTCCGGACGAAGCCGCGGAAGCGTACGCGCGGGCGGCGGAGAAACACTGATGCTATTCTTTGCTCATGGCTGACCAGAACGTCGCCCGCGCCATCTCCGCGCATCGAAACGTGCTGCAGACGCTCGACGCGAAGCTCACCGCGCCCGACGCAACGTCCCATAAGGATGCGCTCAAGGACGAGATCATCACGTTCTTCAAGTCCATCGAGCAGGAGATCGCGGATCTCAACGCGCTGAAGAACGACGTGAAGAAGCTGGTCGACAAGTGGAAGTCGATCCACGCCGGCGCGACGCTCGCGCCGGAGTTCATCGGCGAGGCGCCGGTCGTGCACGCGGACCACATCGGCGCGTCCACGTTCATCGAGAAGGGATGGAGCCGCCTGTCCCTCGGCGAGTTCCCGGCCGCGGAGCAGGCGCTGCGGAAGGCGATCGAGCTCTCGCCGAACGACACGCAGTCGGAGGCGCTGCTCGGGTGGGCGCTGATGCTGCAGGAGAAATACGACGAAGCGTACACCTGGTTCCAGAAGGTGCTGATGCGCGAGCCGCAGAACGCGCTCGCGCGCATCAACGTCGGGTACATCTGCATCAAGAAGCGCACGTGGAACGAGGCGATCGAGCACCTGTCGCGCGCCATCCGCCTCGACAACGACAAGAAGGCAACGCTCTACGCGCACTTCTATCTCGGACTCGCGTATCTCGAGCGCGACATGTTCGAGGACGCGCAGACGTTCTTCCAGAAGACCATCGCGCTCGGCCCGAACCTGATCGAAGCGTACTACGAGCTCGGGCGCGCGTTCTGGTTCAACGGCCAGCAGGACGAGGCGAAAGACGCGTGGAAGAGCGGCTACGCCGCGAACAAGTTCAATCCGTGGGGCAAGCGGTGTGTGGAGGCGCTGAAGACGGTCGAGGAGGGGGGAGAACCGTAAGAGGGCTGAGTGCTGAGGGCGGAGGGCTGAGGACACAAGCGTGGATCCGTCGCGTTGTGCTGCTGTGCGCCTTGCTCCTCTTTCAGCCCTCCGTTCTCAGCCCTCAACCCTCAGCCCTCGGCTCTCAAGACGCCCCCAACCGCCTCGACCGCGGCCGCTTCACCTTCCTCTTCTATCCCCACGACCGGCAGCTCGCGGGGACGCTGGCAGCCAACGCGGTGGCGACCGACACTTTCCCCGGCCTGCCCCGCCCGACACAGAAGGTGATCGTCGCGATTGCGCCCGACGCGCGACGCTTCAGGCAGTGGGCAGGGGGCGCGCCCGAGTGGGGAAGCGCCATCGCGTTCCCGGAATCGCGACGCATCGTGCTGCAGGGACAGCGAGCGGGCTCCGACGCCGGTGACCCCGTGGCCGTCCTTCGCCACGAGCTGGCGCACCTCGCGCTCCACGAGTACCTCGGCGAGCTGCCCCCGCGATGGTTCGACGAGGGCTACGCCAGCGTGTCCGCACGCGAGTGGGGGCGGGAAGAAGTGCTGATGACGAATCTCGCTCTCGCGCTCCGTGGCATGCCCACACTCGACGAGCTGGAGGCATCGTTCAGCGGCGGCGCGACCGCGGCCCAGTCGGCGTACGCGCTCGCGTACCGCGCTGTGCGGGAGCTGGAGCAAAGGGATCGTGCTCACGGCCTCGCGCTCTTCCTGGAGTACTGGCGCTCCTCGCGGTCGCTGGAGCGCGCGATGCGCCAGGCCTATGGGCTGACGGTCGCGGGTTTCGAGCAGGCGTGGCGCAGGAACACGCGCGCGCAGTACGGAGCGCTGGCCCTCGTCAGCAACATCACGCTGGCCGGCCTGCTGCTGCTCTTCATCCTCATGCCGCTCTACGTCGCGCGGCGGCGGCGTGACCGGCAGCGTCTGGAGCGGATGGCAGAAGCCGACGCCGCCGCGGAGCGTGCGCAGCAGGAGAACGCCATCGACGAGATGCTTCGTTAACTACGCCTTTGCTCGAGAAGTCACCTCTTAATCCAATCCTAACTTTCGGTGGGAAGCCACGTTGACACTGTTTTCAGCGTCGGGTATCCTACGTTTCTCATGGCAGAAGCCGAAGCCACGAATCGCTCGCGTCCGCTGCTGTGGTGGGGCGTAGCCATCGGGACGCTCATCGTGGGCTACGCCGACCTCGCTCGCGGTGGCGAGACGATTGCGCCGATTCTGCTGGTGGCCGGCTACTGCGTGTTGGTTCCGTTGGCGATTTTGCGCTCGTAGGCGAGCGGTCTCCTGCACGGGGGCGAATAGCTCAGTTGGTTAGAGCGCCTGCCTTACACGCAGGAAGTCGGGGGTTCGAGTCCCTCTTCGCCCATTCGTTGCGTTGGTGCTGGATTAGGAACAGCGTTGAAAGCTTCCGGGTACATGGGTTTACCGTTTGGGAGGTATAGAACCGTGAACGTGTTGCAGCGACGTGCAACCAAAGGTGGGCGAGCGCGCCATCGTATTCTCGCGCGTAGCTCCACGACTGCGGTCGCGCTGATGCTTGGAGCGAGCGCGCCGGCGGCGCTTCTCGCGCAGACTCGGAGTGCCGTCGGTCCCGATCCGAACACACCGCGACTCCTCGTGGCCGTGTTCGCGAGCAACGACCGCGCGGCAGGAGTGCAGACCGCGGACGCCATTCGATCTCGCGTCCAGAGCGGCGTCAGCATGAAGCAGCTGTACGTCATCCCGAAGAACGACATCACCAATTACCTGGAATCCTCCGGCTACAAGGCGGATTCGTCCCTCGGCCCCACGGACCTGAAGGAGCTCGCGAAGCTTCTCCGCGCCGACGAAGTCCTGTCGGGTTCCGTGACCCGCACGGCCGCGGGCTTTCGCATCGAGCCGCGCCTCATGCTCGCGCGCGACGTATCGCTCGCGCAGCCGCTGCCCGCGATAGAGACGAGCAGTCCGGGCGACGCCGCGCGTCAGATCGAGCGCAGCCTCCAGGAAGCTCGCAAGCAGCTCGCCGATAACCGCGCGTGTGAGAACGCGATTCGCGACCGGCAGAACGACAAGGCCATCGCGAACGCGAACGCGGCCATCGCGAAGTACCCGCAGGCGACGATCGCCCGCCTCTGCCTCGCGACGGCGTTTCAGGAAATGAAGGCGGCGCCGGACTCCGTGCTCCGCGTGACGGATGAGATCCGCCGGCTCGATCCCAAGAACTCACAGGCGCTGCGCCTTGCGTTCACCGCGTATCAAACCAAGGGCGATCAGGAGAGCGCGGTACGCGCGCTCATCGGCCTCCTCGGGCTCGAGCCGAATAATCCCTCCCTGCAGGCGCAGGTTGTCGCGGAGCTCGCCAAGCTTGGCCAGCCGAAAAAGGCGATCCCGATCATCGACACGCTGCTGCTCCAGAACCCGGGCGACCCGCAGCTTCTGCGGCAGAAGTGGCTCCTGGCGCTCGCAGCCGGTGCCGCCGCAGACAGCGCCGCGCGTCCGGCGGAATTCGCTGTTGCCGTGAACGCGGGCGAGGACATGGTGAAGGCGGACACGACGCTCGCCGACAGCGTGTACTTCGAGCGGCAGATCGTCGCGGCGAACCAGCTCGTGCCGCCGCGCGGCGCCGAGTTCGCCTCTCGCGCTGTACAGAGGTACCCGAACAGCGCGGGATTCTGGGCGTCCAAAGCGAACGCCGAACGCAAAGCCGGTCAGACGCAGATGGCGATCGAGTCCATGAAGCGCGCGCTCACGATCGATCCGAAGACGCCGAACGGCAACCTGCTGCTCGCGCAGATCTATCTCGAGCTGCAGCAGGCAGACAGCGCGGTCGCCGTCGCCCGGCGTGCGGTGGGGGCGGGTGAGGATCAGAAGACGTGGGGTGCGTTCCTGCTCGGTCCGACACAGGCGGCGTTCAAGCAGGCGCAGGACTCCAAGAAGACGGAAGACTTCCAGCGCGCACTGAGCCTCGCGCAGGAAGCCGACAAGCTCGCGCCCTCGCAATTCACCGCGTTTTTCATCGGTGCCTCGTCGTTCTTCATCGGCGCGGACGCGTACCAGAACGCGGCCACCATGGCGAACCAGGCGCAGAAAGCGTCTAGCAGGCAGAAGGCGGAGCTGAACACGAAGGCGTGCACGGCCGCGAAGACGGCGCAGGACATGTTCCTTCTGACGCAAACGAACATGCCGAAGGGCGGTTCCGTCGATGCGAACGTCGCGCGGCAGCTGCTCGGCTTCGTAAGTCAGTATTCCCCGGCGGTCGACCAGATCATCAAGGCGACCAAATGCAAGTAGCCCGGGCGAGCTGAGTGAACGGCCCACGACCAATGCTCGTGGGCCGTTTTGTTTTTACGGCGCGCCCTCTCCCGGACGGTGCACCACGTGCACCCACAGGTCTCTCCGGCGCGCGCGATAGTCGAGCCGGCGCGAGTCGGACAGCTCGCCGTCCACGTTGACGCTGATCGGACGCGACCCTTCGATCGTGAGCTCCGGCAGCCGCACATAGTGCACGCCCTCTTCGCCGACGTGCTCGCCGCGCTTGAGCTTCAATACCGTGCGCGCAAAGTCGCGCCGCGGCATGCTCTCGACGACACACAAATCGAGCAGCCCGTCGGTGGTCGACGCGTGCGGTGTGACCAGCGTGCCTCCCCCGGACGCCAGACCGCTGCCCACCGCGAAGAGAAGGAAGTCGCAGTCGAGAACGTACCCGCCACCGCGAAAGACGCCGTGATTCGGCTGCAGCTTGGCGAGCTTGCGGATGCCGGAGATCGCGTACGCGAGTTGTCCGATGGACGCCTTGATCTGCGTCGGCGTCTCCGCGGTGGCTTCGGCGCCGACGCCACCGGTGGAGACGTTGAGGAATCGGCGGCCGTTGAGCGACGCGGTGTCGATGCGCGTAGGCTTGCGCAACAGGATAACATCCATGGCATGATCCGCGTCCGCGGGGATTCCCGCTTGTCGCGCGAAATCGTTCGCGGTGCCAGCCGGAATGACGCCGAGCGGGTTGTCGTAGCCGTCCAGACCATTGACGACCTCGTTGAGCGTGCCGTCGCCCCCGACGGCGGCGACGACGTCCGCGCCCGCCGCGGCTGCGTCGCGCGCGAACGCCTCCGCGTCGCCGCGCTCGAACGTCACGCGCACGTCGAGATGATGCCCGCGCTCGCGCGCCCACCCTACCATGTGTCGAAAGTCGGGGCGGTCGGCGCGTGCGCCGTGCACGATGAGGGCGATGTGTCGCGGAACGTGCGGCTTCATGTAGTACGATCGCGGTGATGTCCTCGACACGCTTCGACACCGCGTATCACGCGCCGGTGCTCGTGGAGGAGGTCGTCGAGCAACTGCGCCATGCGAAAAGCGTGCTCGACGGCACGCTCGGCGGCGGCGGACACAGCGAGGCATTGCTCGCGGCCGGCGTACCGCGCGTCGTGGGTGTGGACCGCGACCCCGACGCGCTCCGCGCCGCGCGAACGCGGCTGGAAACTTATGAACGCGACGGCCGCTTTCGCGCCGTCGCCGCCAACTACGCGGACGTGGACGACACGCCCGAGTTGCGCACGGAGCGCTTCGACGCTGTGCTGCTGGATCTCGGAATCTCCTCGCGCCAGATCGACGCCGAGGCACGCGGCTTCACCTTCCGTGAGGGTGCGCCGCTCGACATGCGCATGTCCGGAGAAGGTACGACGGCCGCCGACCTGCTCAACGAGGTCGACGAGCGCGAGCTGACGCGCATCTTCCGGGAGTACGCGGACGAGCCGCGCGCGTCCCGGATCGCGCGCGAGGTCGTCCGTCGCCGCGCGACGCAGCCCTTCGCGACCAGCGACGATCTCGTTCGCGCGATCCGTGGCGCGCTGGGATCGCGCTCGGGCCCGTCGGACTTCGCGCGACTGTTCCAGGCGCTGCGCGTCGCCGTGAACGACGAGCTCGGCGGGCTGGAGCGCGCGCTGCCCGCGTTGCGCGATCGTCTGCCTGCCGGCGGAGTCCTCGCGGTGATCACATACCACTCGGGCGAAGACCGGCTCGTGAAGCACGCGTTCCGCGAATGGAGCACAGGCTGCATCTGTCCGCCCAGGCAGCCGCTGTGCACCTGCGCGCATCGCGCCCTCGGCGCGACGCTCACGCGCAAGCCGGTCGTGCCCGCCGAGGGTGAGATCGCCCGGAATCCGCGGGCGCGCAGCGCCAAGCTGCGCGTCTGGCGCAAAGATGCCGACTAGGGAGCTCACGGCGCGGAAGCAAGGCGGGTTGCGTCGCCGCGGCGCGGGCGGCCGCCGTCTGGGAACGCGCTCCACGATCGTGCTGGTGATGCTCGGTTTCTTCCTGGTCGCCACGGGCGTCATTGCACGGAGGACGTTCGGTATCAGCCAGGCGCGATCGCTGCGCGCGCTCGAGCGGCAGCGCGACGCGGCGAACGCGGCGCGGGTGAAGCTCGAGGCGGAGATCCGGGACGCGTCGAGCCGCGCGCGCCTGGTGCCCATCGCGGAGCAGCGCCTACATATGTATGTGCCACCCGACAGTCAGGTCATCATCTTGCGGCGCAAATGAGGCCGCGCGACGGAGTCACCACGGCCCGTAACCGCCGCGTCGGAATCGTGCATGCCGCGCTGGCGCTGCTCGCGCTCGCGGTCCTCGGCAAGGCTGCGCACGTACAGTTGGTACAGGGTCGCGCCTGGGCGGAGCTGGCGCGCCGCCAGCACTTCACCGCGAAGGACGTTCCCGCGCCGCGCGGCCTGATCATGGACGCGAGCGGGCGCGCGCTCGCCACGTCGCGTGAGGTGGTGCGTCTCGAGATCGCGCCGAAGGAGGTGAAGGACCCGCGCGCGCTGCGGCGCGCCCTGCTCGCGGCGGGCGTAGACGTCTCGTGGGCGATGCGTGCCACGGACGTCGCACGCAGCTGGGTGACCCTGCCCGGCCGCTTCGTCGCCGAGGATGTCGCGTCCGTCACCGCGATGCGCGGCGTGTACACGACGCCGGTGAGCGACCGCGCGTACGCGGCGCCCCCGGGGTTGCGCGCGCTCCTGGGAAGGGTCGATGCGGACGGACGCGGCATCGATGGCGTCGAGCTCGTGCTCGACACCGTTCTGCGCGGCGCGGACGGGGCGGCGCAGCTCGTGCGCGACGCGCGCGGCCGCAGCTTTGCGTCGCCGACCGTGCCGGGACAGGCCGCGCGGCAGGGAAATTCCGTCCTGCTGACGATCAATCACGAGCTGCAGGACATCGCGGAGCGCACCCTCGCTGACGCCGTCGCGCGACTCGGCGCGCAAGGCGGGGACATCGTGATCCTCGATCCGCGCGGCGGGGAGGTGCTCGCGATGGCTGGCGTGCGCGGCGCGATCCCGGCGCCCGCCGTCACCGCGGTGGCCGAGCCCTTCGAGCCTGGCTCCACGCTCAAGCCGCTGATCGCCGCCGCGCTGCTCGCGCAGGGAAAGGCGCGCGTGAAGGACATGGTTCCCGCCCGCGGCGGCGAGTATGCGCTGCACGGGCGTGTCATTCACGACGAACCGCACCCGGGCGCGACGCCCTCGATGCTCTCGCTGGCCGACGTCATCCGATACTCGAGCAACATCGGCATCGTACAATTCGCCGACAGGCTGACGGCGCAGGAGGAGTTCGAGGCGCTGCGCGACTTCGGTCTCGGCACGCCGACCGGGATTGCATATTCGGCGGAAGCATCCGGTGTTCTGCGCTCACCGCGCGCGTGGTCGAGGCAGACCGCGGCGTCGCTCGCCATGGGCTACGAAGTTTCCGTGACGCCGCTCCAGCTGGCGCTCGCGTACGCGGCGATCGCGAACGGCGGCGAGCTGCTCGAGCCGGTGCTCATCAAGGAAGTGCGGACGGCGGAAAACGAAGTCGTGTTTCGCGGAACGCGTCGCGTCGTGCGGCGTGTCGTGCCCCCGGCGGTTGCCGCGACGATGCGAACGCTGCTCGCCGGTGTCGTCGAGCGCGGCACCGCCGTCGAGGCGGACCTGGCCACGTACGCGCTCGCCGGCAAGACGGGCACGCCGCGCCGTGTCGTGCGCGGCAGATACGCGCCGAGGGAATACAACCCGAATTTCGTGGGACTGTTCCCGGCGGAGGCGCCACAGCTGGTGGTCGTCGTGAAGCTCACGAGCCCCAAGGGCAACTTCTACGGCGGCGCCACGGCCGCGCCCGTGACGAAGACGATCGTGCAGGCGGCGCTCGCCGCGCGCGACGCGGCACTCGACCGCGCGCAGTTGGCCACGCGTCTCAAGGGCGGCGGCGCCACGCAGGCCGGCCAGCAGCGGACCGCGCCCGCCGTCGCCACCGCCAAGCGCGCCACCACACCGGCTGGCGTGACGCTCGACACCACCGCCCTTGCCCGCGCGGTCGTCGTCGACCTGCCGGCGCGCGTCGCCCGCGGTCGCGCCACGCTGCCGCCCCGGCGCATTCCCAACGTTCGAGGGCTGCGGCTGCGGGATGCGGTCCGATCCCTGCACAGTGCCGGCTTTCGCGTGCAGCTGATCCCGACGTCTGGCGCTTCCACGATCACGACTGAACCCGCGCCGGGCTCCATGGCCGCGGCCGGCGCGACCGTGCGGCTTCGCTACTCCCGATAATGCCGATCTCCACCGAACGCGTCACGGCGGCACTCTCCGCCGCGAATCTGCTCGTGGACGTACGCGGCACGCTCCCCGAACACGTTGCGTCCGTCGAGGACGACAGCCGGCGGGTCGGGAAAGATGGATGCTTCATCGCCGTGCGCGGGCACGAGCACGACGGCCACGAATTCCTGGGCCGGGCACAGGACGCCGGCGCCTGTATGGCCGTCGTCGAGAATGCGAAGCTGACGTCGCTCTCGAGCATCGTGGTGCGCGACGGCCGCCGCGCGGCTGCGATCGTCGCGTCGGTCGCCTTCGACTGGCCCGTGCGGGAGCTGCGGCTCACCGGCGTCACCGGCACGAACGGCAAGACCACGACCGTCCACATGCTCCGGCACATCCTCGACGACGGCAGACGGCGGGCGGCGTCCATCGGGACGGTCGGTGTGCTCGTCGGCAGCGAGGGGCGTGTTCTGGAAGACCTGGGACTGACCACGCCAGGCCCCGTCGCGCTGCAACGTTTGCTGCGCGCTCTCGTCGATGCGGGCGTCGGTCACGTCGCCATGGAGGTGTCGTCGCACGCGCTGCATCAGCGGCGCGTCGAGGGCATCGAGTTCGAGGCCGCGGTGTTCACGAACCTGAGCCGCGACCACCTCGACTACCACCGCACGATGGAGGAGTATCTCGCGTCCAAGGCGCGGCTCATCGAATACCTCGCGCCGCACGGTACCGTCATCGTGAATGCGGACGATCCGGCCTGGCGCGCGCTCCTGACGGACCGCCGCAAGGTCGGCTTCAGCACGCGGGTATCGAGCGCGGAAGTGAACGCGCAGAACATCGAGTACTCCCCAACAGGATCGCGGTGGAAGCTCGCGATCGAGGGCGAGGGCCACCCGGTGAAGCTGCCGTTGATCGGCGACTTCAACGTATCGAATGCGCTGGCCGCTGCGGCGGCGGCGTACGCACTCGGCGTGCGCCCCGAGGTCATCGCCCGCCGTTTCGCCTCGCTGCCGCAGGTGCCGGGCCGGCTCGAGGTCGTGCACGAACAGCCGATCGTGCTCCGCGATTACGCGCACACGCCGGATGCGCTCGAGCGCGCCCTACAGGCGGTCCGCCCTTTTACGCGCGGACGCTTGATCGTCGTGTTCGGCGCCGGCGGCGACCGGGATCGCGGCAAGCGACCGGAGATGGGCGCGATCGCGGAGCGGCTCGGCGACATCGCGATCGTGACGAGCGACAATCCGCGCACCGAGGATCCGGAGCGCATCCTCGACGACATCGAGGCGGGCATGACCGGTCGCAATCGCGAACGCATCGTCGAACGCCGCGCGGCCATCGCGCGCGCGCTGGCGCTTGCCGAACCCGACGATGTCGTCGTCCTCGCTGGCAAAGGGCACGAGACCTATCAGATTCGTGGGACGGAAAAGCTGCCCTTCGACGAGAAACTCATCGTGTCCGAGCTGGCGCGCGTGCGTGCATGACGATCGCGGCGACAATCGCATGAGCATCGACGTACCGAAACCCACACTACCCGCGTCGCCGGCGGACGCGACGTTCTGGTCGATGAACCACGTCGCTGACGCGCTCGCGGCGGCCGCCGTGGACAAACTGCCGCGCGGATCCTACGTCTTCGGTCGCGTGTGGACCGACACGCGCACCCTGCGAAGCGGCGACCTCTTCGTCGCGCTCGCCGGCGAGAAATTCGACGCGCACAACTTTCTGCCGGACGCTGTGCGCGCCGGCGCCGCGGGTGTCGTCGTCTCGAACCTGCAGAACACCCGCGGTCTCGGCGTTCCTGTCTATCAGGTGCGGGACACGCGCGCCGCGCTCGGCATGCTCGGCACGTATCGACGCGGGGCGTGGCGCGGGCCAGTCGTCGGCGTCGTCGGCACGAACGGCAAGACGAGCACGAAGGAGCTCATTCGCGCGGCGCTCGACAGCCGCCTCGAAGTCCACGCCACGACGGGGAACCTCAACAACCTGATCGGCGTACCGCAGACGCTGCTGGCGATCCCCGATCACGCGGACGTCGCGGTCGTCGAAATGGGAACGAATCAGCCGGGCGAGATCGCGACGCTGCGTGACATCGTGAAGGCCACGCTGATCGTGGTGACGTCGATCGCCGAAGAGCACCTCGAGGGGTTGGGGGACATCCAGGGCGTGATGCGTGAGGAGATGGCGGCGTGCGACGGCGTCGAGCTCGCGATCGTGCCGGCGAGTCAGCCGGACGTCGTCGCCGAGGCGCAGAAGCGCGCCCGCCGGGTCGTGGCGGCCGGCTTGGAGCACGGCGATCCGCCCGTGGAACGGTGGTCGCTGGACGCCGACGGCCGCGGACAGCTTGTCGTCGATGGCGTCACCGTCGCCGTACCGCTCCGCGGTGTGCACAACCTGCGCAACGCGACGCTCGCGCTGGCCGCGGCGCGTGCGCTCGGGATCTCGACGGAGGACGCCGCGCGCGGCATCGCCGCGATGAAGGTTCCGCCGATGCGGTCGAACGTCGAGCAGATCGGTCGCGTGACACTGATCAACGACGCGTACAACTCGAACCCGGGGTCGGCGCGCGCGGCGATCGAGCTGCTGATGCACGCGGGACGCGACACGGCCGCGGGAAGCGCACGGCAGCGGGTCGCGGTGCTCGGCACGATGCTCGAGCTCGGACCGACGACGCCGCAGCTGCACGACGACATCGCGCGTGTCGCGCTCGACTCGAACGCCGACCTCGTGGCGGGCGTCGGCGAGTTCGCCGCCGCCCTCCAGCGCGCCGGGGCGCCGCGCGAGCGCGCGATCGGGGCCACGGACGCGGAGGCCGTGTGGCCCGAGCTGGCTTCGCGTCTGCAGCCGGACGCGATTATTCTGCTCAAGGGTTCGCGCGGCGTTCGTTTGGAGCGGCTGGTTCCGCTGATCACGACATGGGCGCAGCGAGGCGCCTCCTGATCGCGAAGCCCGCGTCACCCAATCATCCGTGCTCTACTATTTCCTGATCCCTCACGTTCGGGAGTTCTCCGTCCTGAACGTCTTCACGTACATCACCTTTCGCGCGGCCGGCGCGGCGGTGACGGCGTTCGTCCTGACCTTTCTCGTCGGGCCCTTCATTCTCCGCCAGCTCAAGGCGAAGGCGTTCCATCAGGTCGTGCGCGAGGGCACGCCCGATACGCACAAGCACAAGGGCTCCACGCCGACGATGGGCGGGCTGATCTTCCTCTTCTCGGCGCTCGTCTCGGTGCTGCTCTGGGCGCGTCTCACGAGCCACTACACCGTGCTGCCGCTGATCGTGACGGCGTGGATGGGCGGCATCGGCTTTCTCGACGACATCCTCAAGCTCAAGCAGAAGCGCGCGGGGCAGAAGAACCAGGGGCTCGTCGAGCGATACAAGCTCACGGGTCAGGTGATCGTCGGCGTGTTCCTCGGCTGGTATCTCTGGAAGTATCCGATCTCGCCGAACCTGCCAGGGGCATCGACCACGCTGCCCTTCTTCAAGTACGTGCTCGTCGTGGCGGCGGCCTCCTGGATCGAGCCGCTGTACGTCATCTTCACGACGTTCATCCTCGTCGGCGTGTCGAACGCCGTGAATCTCACCGACGGCGTGGACGGGCTGGCCGCAGGGTTGAGCGCGATCTCCTTCGTCACGATCGCGGTGTTCGCGTACGTGGCGGGTCGCATCGACACGAGCAATTACCTCGGCATTTTCTATCTCGTGAACGCGGGGGAGCTGACGGTGTTCTGCGCGGCGCTCGTCGGCGCCCTCATCGGCTTTCTCTGGTACAACTGCTACCCGGCGCAGGTCTTCATGGGCGACACCGGGTCGCTCGCGCTCGGCGGTGCGCTGGGCGCGTCCGGGATCCTGCTGAAGTCGGAATTCCTGCTGCTCTTCGTCGGCTTCGTTTTCATGCTCGAGACGTTTTCCGTGCTCGGCCAGCGCTTCCTCTTCAAGTATCGCCGGCGGCGCTATGGACTCGAGTTCGCGCAGCAGAACCGATTGCTCCTGCGCGCGCCACTCCACCACCATCTCGAGCTCAGGGGATGGCACGAGTCCCAGGTGGTGGTGCGCTTCTGGATCATTCAGATCGTCTTCTGCGTGCTTGCGCTGAGCACCCTCAAGCTGCGCTAGCGGCGTGACCGCGCGCGTTTCGACGCCCGCGATGCGGGCCGACTGGCTCCAGCACGAGATCGCGGTGGTCGGACTCGCGCGCAGCGGCAAGAGCGTCGCGACACTGCTGGCCCGCACGGGCAACAAGGTGTACGCGTCGGACGCCGGCAAGTCGCCGGCGCTCGAAAGCACCGCCTCCGTCCTGGCGAAGGAAGGCGTGCGCGTCGATCTGGGCACGCACGACATGGCGCGCGTGACGCACGCGTCGCTCGTGGTCGTCAGCCCCGGCGTGCCTCCCGATGCGCCCGTGATCCGGGCGGCGCTCGACGCGGGCGTCGACGTGGTGAGCGAGGTGGAGATCGCGCTGCGCTTCCTGCCGGATCTCCGCTACATCGCCATCACCGGAACGAACGGAAAGACGACGACCACCGCGCTCGTCGAACATCTGCTCAAGTCGCTGCAGCGCCGTGCCGTCGCCGCGGGCAACATCGGCAAACCCCTCTCCGAGATCGCGCTGAATCCCGTGCTCCCGCAGTGGGTGGCGCTCGAGGTGTCGTCCTACCAGCTGCATTTCACGCCGAGCATCCAGCCGATGGTCGGTGTGCTGACGAACCTGTCACCCAACCATCTCGACCGGTACAAGAGCGTCGAGGAGTACTACGGCGACAAGAAGATCCTCTTCCGCAATGCCGTTCCGGCATCGCACTGGGTGACGAACGCCGACGATCCCGCGACCCAGGAGCTCGCCGCCGGCGCGCCGGGGATTCACACGCGTTTCTCGGTTCGGATCGGCGCGGACGCCTTTTACGATCATGCGAGCGAGCGGCTCGTCGTCCTCGGATGCCCGCTGCTGCGGCGGTCCGAGCTCAAGCTGCTGGGCGACCACAACGTCGCGAACGCGCTCGCGGCGTCGCTCGCGGTCATGCTCGCGGACATGGACCACCGCACGACGGATGGGTGCGGGCTGCTCGCCGACGGGCTGCGGTCCTTCCGGGGTCTGGAGCATCGCAACGAGGTCGTCGGTGAGATCGACGGCGTGCTCTGGATCAACGACTCGAAATCGACGAACGTGGCGTCGACGCTCGTCGCGCTGCGCGGCATGACGCGTCCCACCGTGCTCCTGCTCGGTGGAAAGCACAAGGGTGAACCGTACACGTCGCTCGTTCCCGAGCTCGAGCGCACGGTGAAGCAGGTCGTCGCCTACGGCGAGGCTGCGCCGGAGATCACGCGTGACCTCCAGGGGCATGTGACCGTCGAGCAGGGCGGCGCACGCTTCGACGACGTCGTCGCGCTCGCGCGGCGTCGGGCCGCGGGCGGCGACGCGGTGCTCCTGTCTCCAGCCTGTTCCAGCTTCGACATGTTCGACAACTACGAGCAGCGCGGCACCGAGTTCAAGCGTCTCGTGGGCGAGGGCTAGTGGCGACGCTCGTGATGTCAGCGCGCGACATGCCGCGCACTGACGTGCGCGACCGCTGGCGCATGAGCGGGGAGGCGCGCTCGCTCGTGCTCGTCTCCGCGGCGTTGCTCGTGTTCGGCCTGGCCGTGCTGTACAGCGCCAGCGCGATCGTCGCGATCAACGCGGGTCGCGCCGGCACGCACTTTCTCGTGCGCCAGCTCGTCGGGGCCGTGATCGGTGTCGTGGCTTTCATGATCGCGGCCAAGATGGACGCCGAGCAGTGGCGGGAATGGGCGTGGCCGCTGATGTGGTGCACCATCGGTGGGCTGCTCCTCTGTCTCGTCCTGCCGAACGGCATCGCGCCGCGGATCAACGGGTCGAAGCGCTTTCTCTTCGGCACGTCGCTGCAGCCCTCGGAGATCGGCAAGTTCGCCATCGTCGTGTGGACCGCCATGCTCGTCGTGAAGAAGGGCGACCAGCTCAAACGGTTACGCAAGGGATTCCTCCCGTTCATGGTCGTGCTGTTCGCCCTGTGCGTGCTCGCGGCCGCAGAACCCGATCTTTCCGTCGCGATGCTGTACACGCTGCTCATGGCGATCGTGCTCTTCGCCGGTGGCGTGCGTCTCGCCCACTTTCTGCTGCTCGGCGCGCTGGCGATCCCCCTGCTGTGGAAGCAGGTGGAGCGCGTGCAGTACGCCGTGCTGCGCCTGCTGTCCTTTCTGGATCCCGGACGCGCGCCCGCGTCCGTGAGCTATCAATTGCATCAATCGCTCGTCGCGGTGGGATCCGGCGGCGCCTTCGGCACCGGTTTCGGGGAGGGGCGGCAGCAATATGGTTTTCTCCCGTACCCCTACAGCGATTTCATCGCGAGCAACGTGGGCGAGGAATGGGGTTTTCTGGGGCTTGCGGCGCTGACGATCGCATTCGGCGCGTACGCCGTCTTCGGATTTCGTATCGCGCGCGCGGCACGCTCGCCCTTTTTGCAGCTCGTTGCGGTCGGTCTCACCTTCACGACCGTGCTCACCGCGTACCTGCACATCGGAGTCGTCGTCGGATTGCTGCCCACGACCGGACTGACGCTCCCGTTCGTGTCGTACGGCCGGTCGAACCTCGTGCTCACGATGTTCATGACCGGTGTGCTGGTGAACATCGGCAGCGCGCGCGAGCGCGTCGTCGGCGTCGGCGCGACGAATCCCTTCGCAGGTCGCACATGAGGATTGTGTTTGCCGGAGGCGGGACCGGCGGGCATCTGTACCCCGGTCTCGCGATCGCTCGCGCCGTGCAGCGCCAGCGACCCGATCTCCAGCCGTTCTTCGTCGGCGCGCGGCGCGGCGTCGAGCGCGACATCCTCCCGGCGACGGGTTTCCCGCACGTGCTGCTCGACCTGCATCCGCTGTATCGCACGCGCGTCTGGAACAACTGGCGCACGGTGGTTGGGATGTTCACGGCGTGGCGCGCGTTGGGGCGGCTCTTTCGCGAGGAGCGGCCTAAGGTCGTCGTCGGCACCGGGGGATATGCCGCCGTCGCGGCGCTCGCGTACGGAGTGACGCACGGCATCCCGATCGTGGAGCAGACCGGCGACAGCCTTCCCAGTCTGACGGCGCGGCTGTTCAGCCGCTGGTCGCGCGAGGTGTATCTCGCCTTTCCGGAGTCGGAGGAGCATCTGCGCGTCAAGTCCCGGGACGTGCTCGTGGACACCGGCGCTCCGATCGAGCCGCCGCCGGAGCCGCGTCCCGCGCGCAATGCAGCGCTCGCGCTCTGGAGATTTCCCAGTGACGCGATCGTCGTGCTCGTCTACGGTGGCAGCCAGGGTTCGGTCGCGATCAACAGCGCCGTCCGTGACTGGATCGCCCGCGGCCTGCCCGCGCGCGTGCATCTCATCTGGGGAACGGGGAAGAAGACATACGAGGAGTTCGCGTCGCTGGAGGGCGACCGCGTTCGCGTGCGTCCGTATCTGTCGCCGATCGCGGATGCGTATGCCGCGACGGACCTCGCCATCGCGCGCGCCGGCACCATGACCGTCGCGGAGCTGTTTGCCTGGCACATCCCCGCGATTCTCATCCCGCTGCCGACCGCTGCGGCCGACCATCAGACGCGCAACGCGCGCGCGCTCGAGAGCGCCGGCGCGGCGATGCACTTTCCGCAGAAGGAGCTCACCGGCGCGACGCTCGCATCGCGCGTCGAGCTGTTGCTGCGCGATGCGCCGAAGATGCGGGCGATGACGAACGTCGCGGCGAAGCGCGCGCGCCCGCACGCCGCCGAGGAGATCGCGCGACGCATCATTGCCATCGCGGACAACTCGACGCGTCCGTAGACGGCTCTCGGCCCCGCGCCTCTGGCGCGGGTGGGTTCTCGGCGTACGGGATGTCATCCCGCACGTTGGAAGCATCCCGACCGCCGAGAACAGCGGCGCCGGCGCGCGCCCGCCGCGAAGCGGCGGGGCCGAGAACGCTATATTGTGCGCGTGCTGCTGGACGCGAACGACAAACGCCCCGTGCACTTCGTCGGAATCGCCGGTGCCGGCATGAGCGCCCTCGCGGAGCTCTTCGCCCGGCGCGGGGTGCGCGTCACCGGCTGCGACGCCAACCCGAGCGACGTGGATGACCTTCGCAAGCTCGGTATCGACATCGTCCAGGGCCATGATGCCTCGCACGTGAGCGGCGCGCGCGCGCTCGTCGTCACCTCCGCGGTGCCGAAGGACCATCCCGAGCTCGAGGCCGCGCGCACGCGTGGATTGCCGGTCGTCCGGCGCGCCGAAGCGCTGGGTGAGGCGACGTCGGGCGACGGCCGCGAGCTGGTCGGCGTCGCCGGCACGCACGGAAAATCCACGACCACGGTGATGACGGCGGACGCCCTCGCGGCGGCAGGTCACGACCCCACCGCGCTCGTCGGAGCCCGCGTCGCCGCGTGGAACGGAAATCTCCGGCACGGCGCCGACCGCGTGTACGTCGTCGAGGCCGACGAGTACGACCGCTCCTTTCTGGCGCTGTCGCCGACGGTGGCGATCGTCACGAACATCGACGCGGATCACCTCGACATCTACGCCGACCTGTCCGAAATCCAGCACGCCTTTACGCAGTTCATTCGCAACGCCCGCGCGATCGTGCTCTGCGCCGACGACGCGAATGCGTCGACGCTCGCGGTCCCGAGCAGCGCCGAGGTGATCCGCTACGGCATCGCATCCGCGGACGCGCGGCTGCGCGCGCTGAATCCGCGCAGCGACGCGCAGGGCTCGGGGTTCGCCGTGGAGTACGACGGCGACCTCCTCGGCGGAGTGACGCTGCGCGTGGGCGGGCGGCACAACATCCTCAACGCCCTTGCGGCCGTCGGCGCGGGGCTCGCGCTCGGTGCGCCCTTTCAGGGGCTCGCGTATGGGTTATCGAGCTTCACCGGGGCCGCGCGTCGCTTCGAGCGGCTGGGGGAGGTACGCGACATCACGGTGATCGACGACTACGCGCATCATCCGACCGAGATCTCGGCGACGCTCGCGGCGGCGCGCGCGGCGTTTCCCACGCGACGAATCGTCGTGGCGTTCCAGCCGCATCTGTTCTCACGCACGCGGGACTTCGCGCGCGAATTCGCCTGCGCGCTGTGCGCGGCGGACGCGGTGTATCTCACGGAGATCTACCCGTCGCGCGAGAAGCCCATTCCAGGCGTCACCGCCGATCTCATCGCGACGGCCTTCGGTCCCGAACGACGCAAGCTCTCCTGGCGCGGCGAGCGCGCGACGCTCGCGGAAGCGCTGGCGCGCGACGTTCGCGCCGGAGACGTCGTGATCACGATGGGCGCCGGCGACATCACGAAAACGGGTCCGGAGCTTCTCGCCCGGCTCGATCGCGCCGCGTGAGCAATCCGCTCAGCGACACGCGACCCGCGACCCCGGCACGACCGGAGAAAAAGCGTCGGCGCTGGCTGATTCCCGCCGCTCTCGCCTTCGGTGTCTTCTTTCTTCTCCTCGCGCCGCTATGGGGACCCGTGCTGCTGCGTCGCATGGCGTTCTTTCGCGTCCGTCATGTCGAGATCCTTGGCGCGCGCTACACCGCGGCGGCCGACGTCGTCGAACGTCTCAGGATCGACACGCTCGCTTCCGTATGGGATGCGACGGCGCCGCTGGAAGCGCGCTTGTCCCGCCATCCCCTCGTGCGTGGCGTCACCGTCGAGCGCAAGCTTCCGGGAACGCTCGTGGTGCGCCTGGACGAGCACGTTCCGGTTGCGCTCGTGCCGGCGGCGAATGGTTTCAGTGCGTACGACGAACGTGGCGTAGCGCTGCCCATCGACCCGTCGATCGCCGACGTCGACGCGCCCATCCTGGCACGGCCGGATCGCGCGATTCTGAAACTGCTGGCGTCCGCCAGGGTGCAGGCGCCCGACCTGTATCGTCGCGTGAGCGAGATCCGGCGCGGCGCGGACAGCACCGGGACGAGCGCCGGCGAGCTACTCTTCATCCTCGATTCTCTGCCGGTGCGCACGCTCACTGACGTTAGCTTGCAGCAGCTGGAGAATCTGGAACTCGTCGAGCGCGACCTCGTCCGGCGCAATCTGCGGGCGACCGAGCTCGATCTGCGGTACCGAGATCAGGTCATCGCCCGCCTTAAATGATGGTTCCTCGCTTCGGCGCTTCGCACCTCCGCTCGGAATGCCGCGGATAACGACCCTATGAACCCCGATCGACTCGTCGCAGGCCTCGACATCGGATCCGCCAAGACGACCGCCATCATCGGCGAGGTCGTGGGGGAGCTGCCAAAGCACCCCGGCCTCAAGGTGCTCGGCGTCGGGCAGGCGCGCACGACCGGCATGCGCCGCGGTGTCGTCGCCGACATCGAGGAGACGACCCGCTCGATCCGCAAAGCGATCCAGGACGCGGAGCGCATGGCGGGCGTGCAGGTGCACGAGGTCTACTCGGGCATCGCGGGCGAGCACGTGCAGGCGATGATCAGCAAGGGGATCGTCGCGGTCAGCGGGGACGAGATCAACAAGTCCGACGTCGATCGCGCCAACGAAGTGGCGCGCGCGCAGGCGATCCCCGCCGAGCGCGAGCTGCTGCACGCGATCCCGCAGGAATACACGGTCGACAAGAACACGGGCATTCGCGATCCGATCGGCATGGCGGGCACGCGCCTCGAGACCGAGATGTACCTCGTGACGATCGGCAGCTCGCCCGCGGTGAATCTGCGCAAATCGGTGGAGCGCGCCGGCTACACCGTGCGCGAGCTGGTGCTCGAGCCGCTCGCGAGCGCGCTGGCCGTGCTCACGGAAGACGAGAAGGAGCTCGGTGTCGCGCTCGTCGAAATGGGCGCCGGCACCACGGACCTCGCGATCTTCCACGAGGGAAAGATCCGCAGCCTCGGCACGATCGCATTCGGCGGCAACAACGTCACGAACGACATCGTGCACGGACTGGGCGTGACGGGCGCCGACGCCGAGCGGCTCAAGGAGCGTTACGGCTGCGCGTACGAGTCGCTCGTCGATTCGAGCGACATCATCCAGCTGCCAAGCACCGCGGCGCAAGGCGACCGGCAGATCCCGCGCGAGCTGCTGGCGCACATCATCCACCAGCGCATGGACGAGATCTTCGACCTCGTGCAGCGCGAGATCTCGACCGCGGGCTACGCGGGAAAGCTCAGCGCCGGCGTCGTCCTCACGGGAGGCGCGGCCGCCATGCAGGGATCAGCGGAGCTGGCGAGCGACGTCTTCGGAACCGGGGTGCGTGTCGGCGTTCCCACGGAGAATCTCACCGGACTCGCCGATTCAGTGGAGGCGCCGCGCTTCTCGACCGTCGTCGGGTTGGCGCAGTACGGCGCGAGCCGGATTGCGCTCGGTGCCGGCTCCTCCGTGCGGCGACTCAAGGTCGGGTCCGGGGTCGGCGGCGCAGTGGAGCGGATCAAGTTCTGGCTGCAGGACTTTTTCTAGGCGGGAGGGGGGGGGGGGGGGGGGGGGGGGGGGGGGGGGGTTTTTTCCCCCCCCCCCCCCCCCCCCCCCCCCCCCCCCCCCCCCCCCCCCCTCCCCTCCCCCCCCCCCCC